>Ga0214921_10003399_pt1 | contig 24409 bp, 28 predicted proteins | sample LL1505_MetaG_FD_177992 | JGI IMG/M metagenome (GOLD analysis project Ga0214921, IMG submission 177992) | Freshwater microbial communities from Lake Lanier, Atlanta, Georgia, United States - LL-1505 | ecosystem: Environmental > Aquatic > Freshwater > Lake | place: USA: Georgia | collected...
GACTGTAAGGGAGGCCTTACATAAAAATATTAAAGTGCTTGTGAGTGATGTGGTTGAAAGGCCTGCAAATTGTATTTTATTTAAGAATAGAGATGTTTTGGATATGGTTCGTGTTTTAAATGAAACAATTCAATTATTAGAAAAAGGAAAAGAGGTTAAACCCCAAGAAAGTGTTGATTTTTTGAATAAAATTTTGAAAATTTATAGTGGCTTTAACAAACTTGCCCAAGCATCATAGTTTTAATTGAAATTCCTATGAAAATATTAATTATTATTATTAACAATATATATGTAGAAGTAGGCGCTACCTCTAATAGGTGGAGAGCTATGGTGGAGGGATTGGCCAAAAATGGGGCAAAAGTACATTTGGTTTTTTTAGGTGGGTTTAGCAGTCAAAAGGAGTTTGAACAATATGGAGGTGAGGGTGAAATAGATAATAATATTAGCTATTTTTATTCCAATACTCTACTTACCAAAAGCCTAAATGTAAGAAGGCTTAATAAATACCTATTACCGCTTTATATTCATTTGAAAAATGTGTTTAATATAAAAAAGTATTTGCTAGATAAAGAGTTTGATTATGTTTTTGTAATGCCTAAATTGGATTGTTTTCGGATTTTTGATTCAATTTTTTTAAACTCTGTTTTTAAAAATACAAAACTAATTCTAGAACTAAATGAATTTCAAGATGTAATGAATGATCATTCAACAAACCCTTTACAGACTTATAGAAACAATATTGAATTAAAATATTTGACTGAAATAATATTGCCTAGAGTGAATGTTTTAATAACCATGACCAAAACTCTAGAGACCTATTATAGAAAATTTACAATTAAAAATAGTGACATTGTTTACTACCATTTACCAATGTCAGTTGATTTGTCTAGATTTGAATTAGTTAATGATAATGTTGAATGTATTAAACCATACATAGCTTATACAGGCTCGAGCAGTTTTTCTAAAGATGGTATTGATATTTTGATAAAAGGTTTTGAAAAAATAGCCATTTCATTTCCTGATTTAAGACTATACATTGCTGCTTTTTGGGAAAGTGACGGAAGCAAAATGATGCAATTAATTGATAAAAGCGAATTTAAAGATAGAATCATTTATTTAGGTTCGATTGATCGTGATAAAATTCCAGCCTTACTAAAAGGGGCAGAAATGCTTGTGATGCCGAGGCCTGATTCAAGACAAGCGCAAGGAGGGTTTCCAACTAAATTAGGAGAATATTTGGCTACTTCAAATCCAGTTTGTGTCACCTGCGTGGGTGAAATTCCAAATTACCTAGAACATAAAAAATCTGCTTATTTGGCCAATCCAAGTGATATAGATTCTTTTGCTGAAACAGTTATAGATGCCCTAAGTAATAAAAAAGAAGCTTTTGAAATTGGCTTAAATGGTAGAAAAGTGGCTGAGAAGTATTTTGATAAAGATAAACAAGGAATATACCTGTTTGATTTTCTTAAAAAGCAAATGAAATAAATTTATTTTCACATGAAAGGATTCATCTTTATTATTTATAAATTTTTCATTCCGCTTTTTAATAGATTTAAAGTGTATCATAATCAATTAAACATCATGTATTGTTTAACCCGATTTAAATCAGTGGGTAAAAATGTAGCTTTTTTTCCGGGAGAATCACGTATTTATTATGAGCATGTCTCAATAGGTGATGATGTTTTTTTAGGTAGTAATGCATTACTTATGGCTACAAAACTCAGTCATATAACAATTGGATCAAAAGTAATGTTTGGCCCTAATGTGTCTTTAATTGCAGGAAATCATAGTTCACATATTGTAGGTAAGTATATGTTTGATTATAAGGAGTCTGATAAACTTCCAGAAGACGACCAACCAATTGTGATTTCAGAAGATGTATGGATTGGTGCTGGGGCAATCATTTTGTCTGGTGTAAATGTTGGCAGAGGAGCCATTGTTGCTGCGGGTTCGGTAGTTAATAAAAATGTACCACCTTATGCCATTGTTGGGGGTATTCCAGCTAAAGTGATAAAATATAGGTGGGATGAAAAGACCATTGAATTGCATGAAAAATTATGCAAAGGATAATTTTGATTATAGTAGTTTACTACTTTCATAATATTAATAAAATAAAGTCATGATAAAAAACAAGAAACTATTAATTACAGGCGGTACAGGTTCGTTTGGAAATGCAGTTTTAAACAGATTTCTACATACCGATAACTTCAATGAAATCCGCATTTTTTCAAGAGATGAGAAAAAGCAGGATGATATGCGAAATCAATTGAAAAATGATAAATTGAAATTTTATATAGGAGATGTAAGGGATTATAGCAGTGTTGAAAGAGCTATGCGCGGGGTTGATTATGTGTTTCATGCAGCTGCATTAAAGCAAGTGCCATCATGTGAATTTTTCCCTTTGGAAGCAACCAAAACAAATGTTTTCGGTACCCAAAATGTAATAGACGCAGCAGGTGCCAACAAAGTGAAAAAAGTAATTTGTTTGAGTACCGATAAAGCTGCGTATCCAATAAATGCGATGGGTATATCAAAAGCATTGATGGAAAAGGTTGCCATTGCAGCTTCACGAAATCTATCAGATACGACCGTTTGTCTTACACGTTATGGAAATGTTATGGCATCAAGAGGGTCGGTTATTCCCTTGTTTTTAAAGCAAATAAAAAAAGGAGAGCCTCTTACTATTACGGATCCTAATATGACTCGATTCTTGATGTCATTGGACGAGGCTGTAGAACTTGTATTGTTTGCCTTTGAACATGGTAATTCGGGTGATTTGTTTGTGAATAAGGCACCTGCAGGAACTATTCGAGACCTTGCTCAAGCCATGAAAGAATTATGTAATGCTGATAATGAAATTAAAATTATTGGTACCAGACATGGTGAAAAGTTATATGAAACTTTATGTACCAGAGAAGAGATGATGAAAGCTGAAGATATGGGAGATTTTTATAGAATTCCTGCCGATAATAGAGATTTAAATTATGCTCAATATTTCTCAGAAGGAGAGCAGGATATTTCTAAAATTGAGGATTACCATTCACATAATACTACCCAGCAGGACGTAGAGGGTATGAAAAAATTACTTTTAAAATTGCCCTTTATTAAGCGAGAAGTTTTAGGTGATTTATCGATTGGTCACCTTGCCGAATAGTCCAATTTATTATGACTTACTCAATCATATCAGGCGGGATTTTTAAAGACAATAGGGGAAGCCTTTTTCATGTAAATGATTTCGACATGGATAAGGTAAGAAGGTTTTATATGATTGAGAACTCTAAAGATAACCCAAAGAGAGCTTGGCAAGGACACCAATTCGAGTCCAAATGGTTCTATTGTTTAAAAGGAAGTTTCGTTGTCGGTTTGGTTAAGCCTGATAATTGGGAAAATCCATCAAAAGAATTAAAGGTGGACACTTTGATATTAAAAGACTCTAAAAATGAAATTTTGCATATACCTCCTGGATATGCCAATGGTATCGTTTCGTTAGAAACAGAATCTAAATTATTGGTTTTTTCAGATTTCGATATAGAGAAGGCTGCAACTGATAATATTAAATTTGATATAAATACTTGGGCATTTTAAAAAAAAGCTCAAAGCTGATAGCTATATACTATAATACATATGATAAAAATTGGAATAACAGGACAAGCGGGTTTTGTTGGAAAACATATTTATAACACACTAGGACTTTTTGCAGACAAGTATGAGAGGATACCTTTCGAAAAATCATTTTTTGATGATGACTCGAAATTGGATTCTTTTGTTAAAAACTGTGACGTAATCCTTCATTTGGCTGCGATGAACAGACATAATGATGCCAATGTTATTTACAATACCAATGTTGAGCTGGTTACTAAACTTATTACCTCACTTGAAAGAACTTCTTCGAAGGCTCATGTGTTGTTCTCATCTTCTACTCAGGAAGAAAGAGACAACCTTTATGGTAAATCCAAAAAGGAGGGTAGGGAATTGCTAGTAAATTGGGCTAAAAGAAATGAAGCACAATTTACTGGCTTGGTGATACCTAATGTTTTTGGGCCTTTTGGACACCCTTATTACAATTCAGTGGTGGCCACTTTTTGTCATCAAATATCTCATGGTGAAACACCAAAAGTTGATTCAAATGGAAATATCAATTTAATATATGTAGGGGAACTTGTTGCTGAATTTATTAAGCATATTGATGAAGCTATTAGTAAGGGCAGTTTTGCCAATACCTATATTGTTAAGCATAACCACGAAATCACCGTACTTGAATTATTAGATAAGATTAACAATTTTTATAATGAGTATCAAAAAAGTGGAATTATTCCTGAATTGAGATCAAGTTTAGATTACTTGCTGTTCAATACTTTTAGGTGCTATATGCCTTTAAAAACCCATTTCCCTGTTAAGTTTGTAAGCCATAAGGATCCAAGAGGTGCTTTTACAGAGATAATAAGGCTAAATGTGGGAGGCCAGGTTTCCTTTTCGACTACTGTTCCGCAAATAACTCGAGGAAATCATTTTCATACCCGTAAGATTGAGCGATTCGCTGTTATTAAGGGAAAGGCTTTGATTCAGTTAAGGCAAATTGGCACTGATGAAATGTTGGATTATTACTTAGATGGAGAAGAGCCAGCTTATGTAGACATGCCTATTTGGTATACACACAATATTAAAAACATCGGAGAAGAAGAATTATATACCATATTTTGGATAAATGAATTTTATGATCCCGCAGATCCAGATACTTTTTTTGAGAATGTTTAATAAGTTATTGGCTGCTGGCTTTATTTAGCTAGCATAATAAAAGATTATTAAAATTATAGAAATAGTTTAGCAATGCATTTGATTGTAAACCACTAATTGAAAGCTATAAGCCATAAACTACAGAAAAAATAAAACACAATGAATACACCAAGCACCAATCACCAAATGCCCGTTACCAGGCTAAAAGTAATGACCGTGGTAGGCACTAGACCAGAAATAATTAGACTTTCAAGGGTAATGGCCAAATTAGATGAATCACCTTCAATCGATCATATCATAGTTCATACTGGACAGAATTATGATTATGAATTGAATCAAATATTTTTTGATGATATGGGAATTAGAAAGCCAGATCATTTTCTGAATGCAGCAGGTAAAACTGCTACCGAAACGGTTGGACAGATTTTAATAAAAATTGATGCATTGTTAGCTGAAGTTAATCCTGATGCATTTATGGTTTTGGGAGATACCAACTCTTGTTTGTGTGCCATTCCAGCCAAAAAACGACACATACCCATTTTTCATATGGAAGCTGGTAATAGGTGTTTTGACCAAAGAGTACCCGAAGAAACCAATAGAAAGATTGTTGACCATATAGCAGATATTAATTTAACTTATAGCGATATAGCCCGTGAGTATTTATTGCGTGAAGGTTTGCCTGCTGACAGAATAATAAAAACAGGTTCTCCAATGTATGAAGTGTTAACGCATTACAAAGCGAATATTGAGAGCAGCGATATTTTATCAAAACTTTCTTTAGAAAAAGGAAAGTATTTTGTTGTTTCATCTCATCGTGAAGAAAATATTAATAGTGAAAAAAACTTTAAGGGTTTGATAGATACTTTAAATGCCATTGCCGATAAATATCATTATCCCATTATAGTTAGCACCCATCCGAGAACACGTAAAATGATGGATGAGAAATCTATCAGTGTGCGACCTGAAATACAATTACTAAAGCCAATGGGTTTTAATGATTATAATGCCCTTCAATTAAATTCATTTGCGGTGTTATCTGATAGCGGGACTATTTCAGAAGAGTCATCCATTTTAAACTTCCCTGCATTAAATATTAGGGATGCGCATGAAAGGCCCGAAGCAATGGAAGAGACTGCAGTTATGATGGTTGGATTAAATACCGAAAGAATAATGCAAGGCTTAATTCAATTGGAGCATGAGAAAGAAACTCAAACTAGGATTTTTAGACCAGTAAATGACTACAGCATGCCTAATGTATCAGATAAAATGGTGCGAATTATTATTAGCTATACCGATTATGTTAAAAGGGTAGTTTGGAGTGAATCATAACTCAATACATAACATCATTAAACCTTTTATTTCATCCAACCTTATCAATTATAAGGGCTGGAAAACAAATAAGAAGATTGTCGTTTTTGAATCAGATGATTGGGGAAGTATTAGAATGCCATCTGTTGAAACATTTCAAACATTAAAACAAAATGGTATTCCTGTTGACAGAAGTCCATATTGTAAATTTGATTCTTTGGCTAGCGAGGATGACTTAGATGGATTATTTTCAACCCTAACTAAATTCAAGGATAATAAAGGGAATAGCCCAATTATAACAGCTAATACCGTAATCGCTAACCCTGATTTTGAAAAGATAAAAGCAGTGGATTACACTAATTATTATTTTGAACCATTTACTGAAACCTTAAAAAGATACCCCCAACACAACAATTCTTTCGAATTATGGAAACAAGGAATAAATAGCAGAATATTTTTCCCTCAATTTCATGGAAGAGAGCATGTTAATGTAGCCATGTGGTTAGACCTATTAAGAAAGAATAATACTGCTTTTAGATTAGCATTTGAAAATAAAATGTGGGGTTTAAGTAATGATTTATTTCCCTCATTGCCAAAAAGCATTCAAGCAACGTTTGATTCTAATGATAATAATTTATTAGAGGAATCAATTAAAAGTGGGCTGGTTTTATTTGAACAAATTTTTGGTTATAAATCTGAATCATTTATTGCAAATAATTTCATTTGGGATGTTAGTTTAAATAGCACCTTGTCGGCTAATGGTGTTAGGTATTTACAAGGAATGAAATATCAAATTTTACCAAAAGAAGCGAATGGAAAACGAAAATTACTTAGGCATCATATTGGAGAAATAAATAAGAATAATCAAACCTATCTGATTAGAAATTGTGCATTTGAACCATCAGTTGATGGGTTTAGTTATGAAAAAACAATAAAAGAAATTGGTAATGCTTTTTTTTGGAAAAAGCCAGCCATAGTTAGCACTCATCGAATTAACTTTATTGGTTACTTAGATGAAAAGAATAGAACCACAAACCTGAAAAACTTTAGCTTACTTATTGAAAATATTTTAAAAGAATGGCCTGATGTTGAATTTATGACAACTGTCTCTTTAGGACATTTAATCAGCCAAAATATGACTTTCAATAGTTTACCTTAGAAGATTTTTTTTCAAACAGCAAAATTTAAAAAAGTATTTATCAAATTTTAATTTCTTGGAAAATTTAATTTCATCTAAATTCGTAAAATTAAGAAATTTTTAAGAAATAAAATATGGCTAAACTTTTTACCCAATTAACATGAAATTAATAAATAAATATCTAAGAAATTTATTGCCTTACAAAGTAGCATCCCACAAAATTTGGGAAGTTACAGAAGAGCAAAGAAGAAATATATTAAAACTTGATTGGAATGAAGCAACCATTCCTCCGACACCATTGGTTATGAAAAGTTTTAAAGACATCTTAAATCAAGATGATTTTTCGTTTCTATATCCTAGTACCTATAATGCCCAATTATTAAATTTACTAGCTCAATATTGTTCAATTGATGAATCATGTGTGCAATATTTTGCAAGCTCTGACGGATTGCATGAATATTTGGTTAGGATGTATGTTTCTATTGGAGATCCCATATTAATTTTAGGACCGACCTATGATAACTTTAGACTCACTTGTGAATCTCAAGGAGGTATAGTTCATATTTATGAATATAGCGATAATTTTGAATTAGATAAGGAGAAATTTGTTAATTCAATAAAAACCATCAACCCTTCTCTGGTATATATTTGTAATCCCAATAATCCAACAGGTAATGTAGTTGATGATGAGTTTATTATTTCTCTTTTAAATGACTTGAGCGATACAGTATTTATAATTGATGAAGCCTATTTTGAATTTTATGGTAAGTCGCTCAAAAATGAGGTAATGAAATTTGAAAATCTTTTCGTTACAAGAACTTTTTCAAAGGCCTTTGCATTGGCAAATTTCAGAGCGGGGTATCTTATTTCGCACCCTGATAATATTAAACAAGTTTCCAAAATAAGAAATGCCAAGAATATTTCCACCTTTACGCAAACTGCCATGATTGCAGCTTTGTCTGATATTCCTTACATGCACAATTTTGTTCAAGAAGTACACTTGGCTAGAAAAGAATTTTCAGATGGCTTGAAAGCATTAAATAGTATAGAAAAAGTTTTTAACAGTGATGGTAATTTTGTATTGGTTAAGTTCATTGACGAATCAACTAAGAAAAAAGCGAACTCATTACTTATCGAAAACGATATTTTTGTAAGGAATTTGGAACATAGCGCCAAATTGATGAAATGTTTAAGGATTACTATAGGCACAAGAGCTCAAATGCAACGTGTTCTTGATGTATTGAAGCAGGTATGAATTTAGTAGTCTTTGATTTTTGTGAAACGCTAGTAAATTTTCAGACAGCAAATGCTTTTATTGATTTTGTTGTTGAAAGAAAGAAAACAATCTGGTCGCGATTTATAGCAAGCCTCGAAATGATTTTCCTACATTCAAGATTTTTCGCGGTTGTAGATAGGTTTTTCCCTAAGTATAATATTTCGAAGCGTGTTAATTTGATGAAAATTAGAGGCATTACTGAAATTGACATAAACAATTTTGCTATCAATTTTCATCAAAATATTATCAATAAAAGAACTATTCAACCTTTACTAGATGAATTGAAGAGGTTTGTTAACAATGGCGATTATGTAATTATAGCTTCTGGAGGCTATGATGTATATCTTAATCTTTTTGCTGCAGATTATAAAGTTAAACATATCGTTTCATCTAAGATTAAGTTTAATAATGGTAAAGCTTCTGGGTTTTTGTTAGATGGCAAAGATTGTTTGTATGAAGAGAAAGTAATTCAATTAGATAAGCTAATACATGCTAATAATTTGGAATTTCAACATAAAATTTCCTATACAGATAGCATAAGTGATTTGACGCTTTTAAAGTGGTCAAATGAAGGAATTGTAGTTTCAAAGGGAAAAAGTCAAAATTGGCCTCATACATATAATTTTAAAGAAATAGTTTTATAATGCTTGAACCATTAAAATATAAAGGAAATTTAGGTTTTTTGTTTTACAAATACATCCATAGGATATATAGATTTATTAAATACGAAAGACTAACAGATACTGATTATCTAAAGAAACATTTTAAAACCATGCAGGGTTATGAATTAAACTTGGATAATCCTAAAACTTTAAATGAAAAAATTCAATGGTTGAAAATACATGATAGATCAAACTTTCATTCTATGCTTGCCGATAAGTATGTTGTAAGAGATTATATTAAAAAGGAATTTGGAGAAGATTTATTAATCCCACTGGCTTTTGTAACTTCAAACTATAAGGATATTACATTAAGTAATATACCTGATTACCCGTGTATTGTTAAAGCTACCCACGATTCAGGAAGTTATTTGATTATTAAGGATAAAAGTAAGGTTGATTATAATAAACTCCTCGTGGATTGCAGGTGGTGGCTGAACAGAAATTATTATTTGGTTGATAGAGAATGGCAATATAAAAATATTAAGCCCCGCATTGTTATCGAAAAGCTTTTATTAACGGCTAAAGGCAAAATACCCAATGACTTTAAATTAAATGTTATCAATGGTAAAGTGGCCTTCATTTATGTTTCAATTGATAGAGAAGGAAAGAATAAGCGAAACATTTATGATAGAGATTGGAATCCTTTGTATTTTACTTGGGCTTTAAAAAATAAAGATATTGTACATCTTAGGGGAGAAGAAATTAACCCGCCTGCTACCCTTAATAGAATGATTGAAATTGCGGAAAAAATTGGAGAGGATTTTCCATACGTGAGGGTTGATTTTTATGATGTAGATGGGAAATTGTATTTTGGTGAAATTACACAACATCACGGAGGAGGATTTGACCAAATTCGCCCCATAGAAATGGATTATAAATACGGTGAATTACTTGATTTGAAAGTGTCTTAAATGACAAAGAAAATTTGTTTTATTGGTGGTGGGTTATCAGGAGGAGGTCAGGAAAGGGCATTGAGCAATTGGGCTAATGAGTTTGCCTTAAATGGTTTTGAAGTTGTTATAATTTGTCTTTTTAAGACAGAAATATTTTTCGATATACATCCCAGTATTTTGATTTTATGGCCTGATGTTGATAGAAAAAAAACGAATAAATTTATTTATGCTGCAAGGCTCATACCCTTTATAAGGAAAAATGTTAAGCATCATAAGCCTAATGTTGTCATTTCTGTTGGTGATTGGTTTAATTCATATGTTTTAATTGCAACAAGATTTTTAAACCTAAAAATATTTATTACAAATAGAATGGGACCCAATTTATATTTGGGCAAATTCATTGAGTTCTTCAATAGTAGGATATACAAACTTGCAGACGGTCTTATTGTTCAAACCCATAGAGCCAAACAAATATTTAAGAATAAGTATAACTTATCTAACATTTATGTTATTCCAAATGTTTTGAATCCAATAAATGTAAGCAGTAAAAGCTATGAAAAAAATATTGTGACCATTGGCAGATTATCAAAAGAAAAAGGGCATCAGGATTTAATTCTTGCATTTTCGAAATTAAAAACACCAGATTGGACATTGCATATTGTTGGCGATGGACCCGAAATGAAAAATTTGCTGCAACTTGCACAGAATTTGAGTATAGAAGCAAATGTGATTTTTCATGGTTACAAGAGAGATTTTTTATCAATTTTGAGCAGTGCTAGTATTTTTGTTTTGCCCTCATACTATGAAGGTTTTCCCAATGCTTTGTTAGAAGCTATGTCGGTTCCTTTGGCTTGCATAAGTAGCGATTGTGTGGCTGGACCCAGAGAAATAATAAAAGATGGTGAAAACGGCTTGTTATATGAAACTGGAAATGTTGAAGAACTATATGCTAAGCTTCAATTGTTAATTTTAGATCCTGAGCTACAAGTTAGAATGAGAAACCAGGCCTTGAATGTAAGAGACGAATATTCTTCGGAGAAAATATTTAGGTTATTAAGAGAAGTAATAATTGAAAATTAAATGATTGCATTAAGAAAAAATTTGAGCAACATTTTTGGTTGGAATACAAAACGAAAAATTATAGTCATTGAATCTGATGATTGGGGGAGTATTCGAACCAGAAGTAAAAAAGATTATTTTGCCATGTTATCTGCAAAATTAGGGGTTGATAAATCTAATTTTACTATTAATGATTGTTTAGAGTCAAATACTGATTTGGAAGACTTATTTGATTTGCTTTTACAATATAAAGATTCAACAGGAAGGCCTCCGGTTATTACTCCAATGGCCATTATGGCCAACCCCGATTTTAGCAAAATTGAACAGTCTGGTTTTGAAACATATTATTACGAAAATTTTGCTGAGACCTGTAAAAAATACCCAAATCATGATAAGGTGATTGAATTGTGGAGGAAGGGTATAAACAATAGATTATTTGTTCCAGGATTGCATGGCAGAGAGCATTTAAATGCAAGTAAATGGCTAAAACTACTCAGGGAAAAACATGAAGGTATATTAACGGCCTTCAGACAGGAATCATTTGGCGTTGCATTTTACAAAGGTGAAAAAATACCAGAATATTTAGCAGCATTTGATCCGGCAACTCCTGAAGATATTCAAACTTATGATAAGATTATCACGGAAGGATTTGAATTGTTTCAGCAAAATTGTGGCTTTAAAGCCACTCATTTTATCGCCTCAAATAGTTCAGAGCCGAAATCAATGGAAAATGTTATGAGGGATTTGGGTATAAAATTTTTAACTCGTTATAAAATCCAAAATTACCCGTTAGGGGATGGTAAATTCAAAAAAGAAATTAACTGGCTAGGTAAGATAAATCAAAATAATCAACTGTATTTAACTCGAAATAGCGGGTTTGAACCATCTGATCCATCAAAATCGGATTGGGTGGCTTCTTGTTTACAAGAAATAGATAATGCTTTTCTATGGCATAAGCCGGCTATAATAAGCTCTCATCGGGTGAATTATATTGGTTCAATAAATAAATTAAATGCATATTATGGTTTGAATCAACTTGGTATTCTTTTAGAAACAATTATAAAAAAATGGCCCAATGTAGAATTCATGACCTCTATGGAATTAGGAGAAACTATTCTTAGCGATAAAAATGCCTAAACTTCTTCAAATAAATTCGGTCGTTAATAAAGGTTCAACAGGACGAATTGCTGAGCAAATTGGGGATTTTGGATTAAAATTAGGATGGAAGAGTTTTATTGCTCATGGAAGAGGGGGAGGGGAAAGCGTATCTGAAACTATTAAAATAGGGAATTCTTTTGACAGTAAATTTCATGCCATCGAATCTAGGTTATTTGATAATCATGGATTCAGCTCAAGAAAAGCGACTTTAAATTTAACAAGTCAAATTACCCAAATAAATCCCGATATTATTCATCTACATAACCTTCATGGTTATTATTTAAATTATAAATTATTATTCGAGTACTTAAATAGTATTAAAATTCCAATAGTTTGGACCCTCCATGATTGTTGGGCTTTTACTGGCCATTGCACTTTCTTTTCAGATATTAATTGCAATAAATGGGAAACAGAATGCAATCATTGTCCTAAATTAAAAAACTATCCAGCATCTGTTTTATATGATAATTCGAGAAACAATTTTTTGTTAAAGAGGAACGTTTTTAACTCTAATGAAAATCTTACATTGGTGCCAGTTTCAAACTGGCTAGGCGGTGTTATTAAAAAATCTTTCCTCAAAAACATTCCTATGAATGTTATTCAGAATGGTGTTGATTTGACTACCTTTAGTCCCATTGATAGCATAAAAGTGATTGAAGAAAAGTATTCAATTAAGAATAAAAAAATATTGTTGGGAGTTGCTACCTCTTGGGGTGCAAGGAAGGGTTTAGCAGATTACTTCAAATTGGCAGAAAGGATTTCTCAAGACTATATTATTGTGCTAGTGGGACTTTCGAAAAAGCAAATAGAAAGCCTTCCTTCGAATATTGTTGGCATTGAGAGAACAGAGCGTATTTCAGCATTGAATGAATTGTATTCAGCAGCTCATATTGTTTTGAATCTTTCAAACCAAGAATCATTTGGAATGACTACAGTTGAAGGCTATGCTAGTGGAACTCCAAGTATTGTATATAATTGTACTGCGAGTCCTGAATTAATTACTCCTGAAACGGGCTTAATTATCGAAGCAGGTAATATTGAAGCCTTAGTGAATGCGATAGAACAAATAACTAAAAACGGAAAATCTTATTATTCTTTAAACTGCAGAAAATTAGCAGAGTCTAAATTTGATAAGAATAAAAAATATGATGAATATTTTAAGTTATATGAGTCATTGCTTAACAATTCACCAATACACTAAGTCTTTATTTTGAATATTTTATTTTTAACGCTTTCTCAAATAATCAGCGACATTTCAAGCAGAGGCATTTATCCTGACTTGCTAAGGAAGTTTGCCGAAGAAGGGCATCATGTATATATTGTTTGCCCATTTGAAAGGAAAAATAATAAACCCACAAGTTTTACTAGTAAAGATAAGGTACATATTTTAGGCGTAAGGACATTAAACATTACTAAAACAAATGTTGTAGAAAAAGGAATAGGCACCATACTTATCGAATATCAATATTTAAATGCAATCAATTACTATTTCAAAAATATACATTTTGATTTGGTCTTATATTCCACACCGCCAATTACTTTTAATAAGATAATTAAGTTAGTCAAACGGAAAAGTATCGGTACAAAAACATACCTTTTATTGAAAGATATTTTTCCTCAAAATGCTGTTGATTTAGGCTATATAAATAAAATTAACCCTTTATATTGGTATTTTAAAAAAAAAGAAAATGAACTTTATAAAATATCTGATTTTATTGGTTGTATGTCTCCTGCAAATGTTGATTACGTCTTAAGAAATAACAACAATATCGATGCAAACAAGGTAGAAGTTTGTCCCAATAGCATTGAACTTAGTGTTCTGCCTCAAAATTTTAATATAAATGAATTTAAGCGGAAATATGGAATACCATTAGATTCTAAAATTGCTATTTATGGAGGTAACCTAGGTAGGCCACAAGGAATAGATTTTCTTATTGATGTATTACAATCAAATATAAATAGGAAGGATGTGTTTTTTGTAGTAGCTGGTTCTGGAACAGAATTTTTTAAATTGAAGAATTTCTCAATAAATCAAAATCCTGCTAATCTATTATTATTAAATACTTTGCCTAAAAATGATTTTGATAGGCTTGTTATGATTTCCGATATAGGATTGATTTTTCTTTCCAGAAAATTTAGCATCCCAAACTATCCCTCACGCTTATTAACCTATTTGGAAAACAAAATAGCCATCCTATTAGCAACTGACGAAAATACAGATGTAGGTTCCATTGCCGAAAAAAATAATTACGGCTTTGGTGTTACAAGTGGGGATTTGGTGGGTTTTAATAACAAACTAAATTTTTTAATTAATAACACCTCTTTTTCTAAAGAAATGGGAATTAATGGGTATAATTATTTGCTTGAAAATTATACCACAAATAACACCTACGAAATCATTATGGCACACTTTGTAAAACCCTAATGTTAAATGTATAAATTTATTTTTAAAAGATTTTTAGACTTACTTATTTCCTTTATTGCGCTATTGGTTTTAAGTCCCATTATGTTAATGATTATTATCTTATTGCTATTTTTCAATAAGGGATCGGGTGTATTTTTTAGGCAAACCAGAACAGGTAAAAATCTAACCTTGTTTAAAATTTATAAATTTAAAACAATGGCTGATACCAGAGATGCTATAGGGAAGTTATTACCTGATGAGGAAAGGACCTCAGGACTTGGAAGATTTTTAAGGTCTACATCTATGGATGAGTTTCCTCAGTTTTTAAATGTATTTTTAGGGCAAATGTCTTTAATTGGTCCAAGACCACTTTTAGAAAAGTATATACCTTTATATTCTCAAGAGCAAACAAGACGACATGAAGTGAAACCTGGTATTTCAGGTTGGGCTCAATGTAATGGAAGAAATGCCATTACCTGGTCAGAAAAGTTTAAATTAGATGTTTGGTATGTTGATAATATTTCGTTTGTAACAGATATTAAAATTATTATTTTTACCATAAAGAATGTAGTTCAAAGGAAAGATATCACTTCAGATGATTCAAAAAAATTTGAACCATTTAACGGCAATAATTAATTAAATGAAAGAAATAGCCATATATGGTGCGGGAGGTTTTGGCAAAGAGGTAGCCTGCCTAATCGAGAAAATTAATATTGAAAACAAAACTTGGAAAATCATTGGTTTCTTTGATGATGGCGTAGAGAAGGAAACACCAATTTCACATTTTGGTAAAGTATTAGGTGGAATCAATGAGTTACAAAATTGGCCTCAATCACTTTCAATAGTTTTTGCTATTGGTAGCCCTAAGGTAATTAAATTAATCGTAGATAAAATTGTAAACCCCCATATTGATTTTCCCAATATTATTCACCCAGAAGTAGCATTTGCAGATCCAATAACTTTTAAAATTGGAAAAGGAAATGTTGTAATTAGAGGTTGTTCCTTTTCGTGTGATGTTTCAATTGGTGATTTCAACCAATTCAACAGTATTTCGGCTCTGGCTCATGATGTTGAGGTTGGGTCCTATAATGTTTTTATGCCTTTAGCACGTATCTCTGGTGGAGTAAAAATAGGTGACTTGAATTTTTTTGGTATTGGTTCAATTATTTTACAGAATATTAAGATAGGTTCGAATACTAGAATTGGAGCCAGTAGTTTAGTAATTACTAAGACAAAGGATGGATTTTTATATATGGGTAATCCAGCAAAAAGAACAGAATTTTAAAATGTATAGGTATGCCAATATTTAATTTTAACAATATAAAAATTTCTGGTATGGCCTGCGCTATGCCAAGTAACATTACTAAAACAGAATCATTTAAAGATATATTTAGTGCTGAAGAAGTTGATAAGTTTATGTTAATGACAGGTATAACAGAAACTAGAAGAACCTCTAAATATCAAACAGCCTCTGATTTGGGATATGTGGCAGCAGAAAAATTACTTCAACATAAGAATATAGATAGAAATGAAATAGGAGCTTTGGTATTTGGCACACATAGTCCAGACTATAGAAGACCAGGATCATCCTCTATTGTGCATAAGCGACTTGGACTTTCTATTGATACAGCTGTTTTTGATATCAGTCTGGGATGCTCAGCATTTGTATATGGAATTCAAACCGTAGCTTCAATGATGAATAACTCTGATATAAAAAAAGCTTTATTAATTATTGGTGATACTACTGGAAAAACAACCAATCCAATAGATAGGGCCTCTATTATGCTTATCGGAGAATCAAGTGGAGCCATTTTATTGGAAAAAACAAATGATGCTAGCCCTATCATCTCTCTTGTAAGATCTGATGGCAATGGATATAGGTATTTGATAGTACCAGGCGGAGCTTACAGAAATATTGATGCAAGCCACGAAAATGAAATTTGCCATGATGGCATAGAAAGAAATCTTCATAATTCTATTATGCAAGGAACATCTGTATTTACTTTCACCATTTCTGATATTCCTAAGTTAATGAAAGATTTCTGGGCATTAACAAACACAAGCGTAGATGATTACGATTGTTATGCCTTTCATCAGGCCAATTTATACATACTACAACAAATCGCGAAAAAGCTAAAAATTCCTGCAGATAAAATGCCCCTTACCTTAAGTAAATATGGCAACACCTCAGGTGCCTCTCCTATTGTAACCTTATGTGATGCTTTTGGTAATGTGGAAGGAAAAGAATTAAAAACACTTTTCTGTGCCTTTGGTGTTGGCTTGTCTTGGGGGGCTTTTTCAGCAAAAATAAACACATCAGATATACTTCCCATTATAGAGGATGATTCTGTTTTTGAAGAAGGAATAATCAGATCAATGAAAGAATTATAAGCAGCAATAATATGATTTACAGCGTACTTGAATATTTAGAAGAATCAGAAAAAAAATACCCTCAAAAAACCGTTTTTGCAGATGAAAAAAACAGTATAAGCTACGCTCGTTTAAAGCAAAATGCAAAAAGGATTGGAACTCAAATCTTACTTAAGACTAATAATACAACTAAGAATCCTATTGTAGTTTTTGTAGATAGGAATATTGAAAGTTTAGTTTCGTTTATGGGTGTGGCATATAGTGGAAACTTTTATGTTCCTATAGATATACAAATGCCTAAACTTAGAATAGAGTTGATATTGCAAACGCTGAATCCAATAGCAGCAGTCGTATTGAAGAATGATTTAGACTTTGCAAAAAGTGTTGCACCCCATTTATTAACTCTTGTTTATGAAGAGGTCATTCAAGAAAGAATTGATGAAAATCTTTTAGGAGTGGTAAGAAGAAAAGCGATTGATAGAGATCCATTATATGCAACTTTTACTTCTGGTTCAACAGGGATACCCAAAGGTGTAATCACTTGTCATCAATCGGTAATTGACATGACTGAAGTATTGGTGAGTACTTTTGGGTTTAACGAAACGAATGTGTTTGGTAACCAAAATCCATTTTATTTTGATGCGTCAATTAAAGATATTTATTGCACCTTAAAAACAGGTGGAACTATGTATCTGATTCCGAAATCTGCCTTTTTATTTCAAGCTAATTTGATTGAGTTTTTAAATAGCAATAAAATTGATTCTATTTTATGGTCAGCGGCAGCCATAGCCCTTGTGGCAAATTCTAATACATTTGAAACTAATAAGCCTAAATACTTAAGCAAGGTGATGTTTTCAGGTGAAGTGATGCACAATAAAGTGTTAAACTATTGGCGTAAATCACTGCCTGAAACCCTATTTGTTAATTTGTACGGGCCAACTGAAATTACTTCTGTATGTACATATTACATGATAGAAAAGCCATTTGCAGATGATGAGGTGCTTCCTATAGGAATATCATTTAAAAATACTGAAATACTTTTATTAAACTCGGAAAACAGAGCGGTTTCTGGAAATGAAATTGGTGAGATTTGTGTTAGAGGATGTTGTTTAGCTTTAGGTTATTATAACAATCCTGAGAAAACAAGTGAGGCCTTTTGCCAAAACCCATTAAATCCGCATTATCCTGAAGCCATCTATAGAACGGGAGATTTGGCTAGGTATAATGAAAATGGCGAAATAATGTTTTTGTCAAGAAAAGATAACCAGGTTAAGCATATGGGTCAAAGGGTGGAATTGGGGGAGATAGAAATCTTAATAAATTCACTAGAAAAAATTGATGCCTCATTTTGTTTTTATGACCACGATAAACAAAAAATTGTAACTATATTCCAGGGAAAAGAGGCCGACAATAAGTACATTTTAATTGAAATTAAAGATAGGATTCCTAAATATATGTTTCCAAATATTATTATAAAGTTGGAAGAACTTCCATATAATTTAAATGGAAAAATTGATAGAACTTTGTTGAAAGAAAATTATAAAAATAAATTAATTGGGTAAAGGAATGTTTAATCAGTACATTGTTATTGGAGTTGGCACAATTGCATGTAATTGTGCTTTAATACTTAAAAATAGAGGATTAAGTCCAATAATGATTGAAAGTAGAAAAGGGAGTAGTATTTCATCTGAAAATTTTTGTTCAAAAAATGAAATTAGCTATAAAAATTTCAATAAAGAGGAACTTGCTGATTATTTAAATAGCGTATCTGAAACAACTTTAATTGTTAGTGCTTCAAATAGATATATTTTCCCAGAGGAAATAATTGATAAAGAAAATCTACTTTTAATTAATTTTCATGGCTCTTTATTACCTAAGTTTCCTGGAAGAAATGCTGAAGCATGGGCAATTTTTGAAGAGGAAAGTATTGGAGGTATTAGTTGGCACCTTGTTGTTCCAGAAATAGATGCAGGAGAAATTCTAATACAAATGGAAATTCCTATTTCAAGAAAAACTACTTCATTTTCTTTGTTACGAGAATATACCAAACTTGCCACAGATTCTTTTGATAAGATAATTGACACGTTAAATATTGAAATTAAAAAAGAAATAAAACGAACATCTAAAGAACTTTCGTTATATTATTCATGGCAGAAGCCTAATAATGGGGAACTTAACTTGGCATGGAACGAAAGTAAGATTAGTGCATTTTTGCGGTCAATGGATTATGGACCACTAGAAACGCTTGGATTAGTTTGGTTTGAGTTTAATGGAATTAAATATCAAGTTAAGAAATATAAAATGTATGAGTCATTGGAATTGAAAAATAGTTTTAATTTAACTAATTCAGAACAAACATTTATTTTGAATAAAGGTAATTTGGAGTTCATATTAGATAAATTGGAAAAAATATAAAGAAAAATAATATGCAAAAAAGAATACTTGAAATACTAGATAGCATTAGGCCCGATGTGGATTTTGTGAGTGAGAAAAAACTTATTGATGATGGATTGTTAGATTCATTTGATATAGTAAGTATCATATCTGAATTAAATGATGAATATAATATATCAATAAGAGTAACTGAATTAAAGCCTGAGAACTTTAATTCGGTAGAAGCTATTTTGAATTTGGTTGAAAAACTTAAAGCTAGCAATTAATACCATGATAAACCCAATGGATTTATCCAACAAAAGAATATTAGTTGTTGGTGCATCTTCCGAAACTGGTGAAACAATAGTGAAGCAGATTTTATCACTTGGTGCCAATGTTATTATGGTGGATTGTTTCGAAGATAAAGTAAAAGATATTTTTAACAAATCAAGCAATCCTCAATTGAGTTATCATACTTTCGATTTTTATAATAATGCTGAAATTGAAGTAAATATTAAGCACTTAAATATGACATTTGGAGCCTTTGATGGTTTTGTCTATTGTGCTGGTAAAGGTGGTGTTAGGCCACTGCAATTAACCAAAAATGCGTTTATACATGATATGATGAATGCTAATTTATACTCCTTTGTGGAAATAATAAGGTGTGTTACCAAAAAGGGATTTTTCAACAATGGAGGAAGCATGGTGGCTATATCATCTGTTAGTAGTATAAAAGGACTTAAATCAAAAATTTCATATTCTGCTTCTAAAGCTGCTCTTGATGCGTCTATTAGGGGCATGGCTGCAGAATTGAGCGAAAAGAAAATTCGTGTAAATTCAATTCTTAAAGGATGGGTTACTTCAGATATGAAATTAGATTTTATTCAAGATAATATGGAGTTAAATAAGAATGAGGATTTTGAGAAGCAAATACTAGGTGTAATTGAGCCAATAGAAATTGCGAATACGGTTTGCTTTTTGTTGAGTGATGCGACTAAAACGATAACGGGTGCTTCAATTATACATGATGGGGGGTATTCAATTTAAATGCAACATTTAGTTTCTTTTAGTGATAAATTAATAATGGTTACTGGCGCTTCAGCTGGTATTGGCCAAGAAACTGCTATTTTATTAAGTAATTTGGGAGCTAAATTGGTTCTGATTGCTACAAATGAGGAAAGGCTGCAAAATACCATGAATATGCTGGTTGGAAATGGTCATAAATATTTTTGTTATGATTTAGCTGATTTAGAAAATATAGAGAATAAAGTTAATGAGATAGTTTCAATTTGTGGAAAGTTTGATGGATTTGTGAATTGTGTTGGAATAAGATCAAGAAGACCATTGTCGTTACTTTCTATTAAGGAAATTAGAAATGTAATGGATGTTAATTTTGGTTCATTTATAGAAATGACAAGATGTATTACAAAGAAGGCTAATTTCAATGAAGGTTTAAGTATAGTTGGTGTTTCTTCAATTGCTTCGCATGCAGGAGGAGTTAGTGTAACAGCATATGCAGCCTCAAAAGCAGCTGTTGAAGCAGCAGTTCGATGCCTTTCCAAAGAATTGGCTAATAAAAAAATTAGATTAAATACAGTTGTTCCATCTCAAATTAATACACCTGAATATGCTAATCTTTTGCAGATGAGCGGAGGAGTAGATAATGTTTTAGGTAGGCAATATTTAGGATTAGGCGACCCATCAGATGTAGCAAATGCCATTGCATTTTTACTTTGTCCAGCTTCCAAGTTTATAACTGGAATTTCTTTACCTGTTGATGGCGGTTATTTATCATCATAAAATACAACAATTAAAATTACTAATATATGACAAATCAAGAAAAAATTGCTCTAATTGAAGAGACCTTAGAAATTGAAGGCGGTACTATCAATGAAAATACTGTTCTTTCAGAAATAGCTGAATATGATTCAATGGCTAAATTAACGCTTATTGTTCTTTGTGATGAAGAGTTTAGTAAAAAGTTAACAGGTGAACATATTAGAGGCTTTAATACCGTTAAGGATATCCTTGATTTTATGGGTTAGTTAATGGATGTTCGTCAGATTATTCATCCCGTTTTTACTTCAAATAACTACATACTTTCGGATGAAAGTGAGAAATATGTGTGGTTAATTGATGTTGGTAATTTTGAAGAGGTAAATGAAATACTATCTGAAGACACATTTGTTAAAGGGGTTTTTATAACACACTATCATTACGACCATATTTATGGAATTAATAAGCTTATTGCTAAGTATCCAAATTGTGTTGTATATGCCTCGAATCATACCATTGAAGGCTTATATTCAGAAAAGATGAACCTTTCATTTTATCATGAAAGTCCTATTGTATTTGAAGGGACATTAACTAAGGAAATAAAGGGGACGGATGAATTTGAATTGTTTTCAAATTGCATATTAGAAATAATTGAAACGCCTGGTCATAATTTGGGATGTTTAACCTATAAAATTGGCAACTATTTGTTTACAGGAGATTCGTTTATCCCAAATGTGCCAGTGGTTACAAAGCTGAAAGGAGGAAATAAATTGGTTAATATCGATAGTTTAATAATTATCCATAGTTACATCAATGAAAATACTGTTGTTTGCTCAGGCCATGGTAGAATATTTACTGGGCATGAATTGACTTCTAATCAAGTTACTTGATATCTATGAATTTGGAATTTGATTGGGTTTTAGCACCTTCAATAAGTATCCAAGCTTCTGAAGAATTGCAAGACGTCTTTTTTTTTAATTCAAATCAAAAAAGATACACAAAGAAGATTGTAAAAACGATAGATAAATATGGGAAGCCAAAATTAGTTGTCGAAAATAATAAAATAACAATTAGACTAGATTCAGAAAGTCTCAACCAACAAACATTATTTGTGTTAGATAAAAGCAATAATAATTTGTTGATAGGTGTACTATTGTATGTTAAAGAAAATGATACTATCAACATTATTCATTTGGCATTAAATGAAGCCCATCAAAAATATCTAAATAAATATGGATATTCTGTTTTCAATTTAATAATTAACCAATTTGCCAAAATGCTTAGAAATATAAAAGATATTAAATTTGTTAAATTTCAATATAACTCTATAGTGGTTGAACTTGAGAAAATAAGTTATTTACTTTGATAACAAGAATGGCATTTGATTGAAATTAGATGATTATGACCGATAATAAAACCCATATATGGATATACGGAGCTGGTGGAATGGGAAAGGAAACACTTTGGTTAGCTTCAGAGATTTCTGAATATACTATTGCTGGATTTATTGATGATTATTTGCAGAGCAATAGTTTTAAAAATCTACCAGTAATAAAAAATGCCCTCAATCAAAATAATTGTATTGTTGCCATTGCGGATGCGCAAATAAGGAAAGAGATAACAAATAGAAATGATAAATTAACATATGTAAATCTAATTCATCCTAGTGTTAAAATTAACTCCTCAATTCAAATTGGTAAAGGTAATATTATTTGTCAGGGTGCAGTCCTTACAGTTGATATATCATTAGCTAACCATGTTATAATTAATATCAATTCAACTATTGGACATGATGCAGTAATAGAGGATTTTGTTTCTATTATGTTTGGGGTGCATATTTCAGGTAATGTTAGAATAGGAGAAGGAACTTATATTGGTTCTGGTGCGGTAGTGCTTCCAAACATTAAAATTGGTAAGTGGTGTACCATTGGCGCTGGCTCTGTTGTTACTAAAGATGTGCCAGATAATAGCATAATAGCTGGTGTGCCAGCCAAAGAAATTGGAGAATGAAAATTTTAGTAAAATGAATTTTATAATAGATAATTGTAAATTATAATTGAGGTTAATATGGAACAAAATAAAATTTTAGATTTTATAAAGCAACCCTTGATAGTGTTTTTATTAAAAGCATTTTTGATTTGGTTTGGCTGGATGCTTATTTATGGAATTATCTTTAAGGAAAATCAAATAAATGATCCTATGACCAAAATAGAGGCAAAGATGACAGCGTTTGTTCTAAGACAAATGGGTTATGATGCAAAATTGGATGAAGGCTTCACTAAAACTCTTGTAAGAGAAGAAGGAAAACAAAATGAATTATATATATCAATTGATAACAAGCCTATAATTGGAATTGCGAGTGCATGCAATGGAGTTGAATTGTTTGCCTTGTTCTTAGGTTTTCTATTTGCATTTGGCGGGAGAAAAAAGTTGTTTTCATTTCTTACTTTTGGGTTAGTTAGTATTTATATTCTTAATTTATTAAGGATTATTACTATTGCATGGGTTTCTATGTTTGACAAAAAACAAGCCGATTTTCATCATCATTACACTTTTATGTTCATAGTTTATGGTTATATATTATGGCTTTGGCATAGATGGACCATACTTCAAAATAAAACATCTAATAAATCAGAAGAAGTTAATGAATAAAAAAATAGTAATTGGGTTGTTTGTTATTGCTTACGCTATAATAAATTATTTAGGAAATATATATAATTTCAAAGTGGAACTAGGAAACTTATATTTCGTGAAAAATGTAGGTGAATTGGTGAAAAATGATGATAATGTTCTTATTCAATTTCAAATCAATAATAATATTTTTTTGAACATGCTTGTATTCTCTAATTTACTTGTTTTCCTACCAAGCCTATTTATACAATATAAAATTCATTTATTATTGAATGAGAGGGTTTATGTAAATTTACTATTGTCTTCCCTTGTATTCTTATTTGTTGTACGAACCATTAGTTATTTTTGTGGGCAGGTAGATATACATTTGGTTAAATGGATTGGTTCTAACATCTATAGTAGAGTAGATATTTTATGCAAGTTTATTTTCCAATTTCCAACACTGCCTTTTTTAATTTATATATTCAATAAAAATTTGGCTAATAAAATAAATAATAGACAATAATGAACAATAAAATTTGGCTCTCATCACCACATATGTGTGGTAAAGAATTTGAAAATGTTAAAGAAGCATTTGAAACCAATTGGATAGCACCTTTGGGGCCTCATGTGGATGGTTTTGAA
>Ga0214921_10003400_pt1 | contig 24405 bp, 23 predicted proteins | sample LL1505_MetaG_FD_177992 | JGI IMG/M metagenome (GOLD analysis project Ga0214921, IMG submission 177992) | Freshwater microbial communities from Lake Lanier, Atlanta, Georgia, United States - LL-1505 | ecosystem: Environmental > Aquatic > Freshwater > Lake | place: USA: Georgia | collected...
TATTTGAGGCTGCATATAAAAATGCCATCAGCAGGATATATCCACCAATTGCAGAGTATGCAATTGATTTCCAAATTCCCTTAGCAGATGAGATATGGGCATCCTTAGTCTCTTCAGAAAGATGAGCAGATGCATCAAAGCCGGTGATTGTGTACTGGGTCAGTAAGAAACCAAGTGGTAACACAAAGTACCAATAAGCTTTATCGCCAAAGCCTGAGTTATTGATATGGGTGGTAAACATCCAGGAAACACTCTGATGCTTATCAGGCACAATTACCAAAATTGCAATAATTACTGCGGTGCCAAATACATGCCACCAGACTGAGATGTTATTAAACATTGAAAGCAGCGGGCCTGAGTAGATATTTATCAAGGTTACTAAGGCAATTACTATCAAAAAGAGTACGAACTGTTGCTTTATGAAATCTCCACCCATAAAGCTGGTGGCATAACTTGGTGAGTAAAGACCAAGTAGATTGTTAATAAAGCCAGTCACACCGTATCCAACCGATGCAGTTACTGAGACCAGACCAATTAAGTTAAGCCAGCCGGTGAAGAAACCAGCACGAGCTCCACCTAACTTTGCCGCCCACCAGTAAATACCACCGCTGGTTGGATAGGCAGAGGCGAGCTCTGACATACAAAAACCAATAATCAAAATAAATAGTGAGATCAGTGGCCAACCAATTGAGATTGCAACTGGACCACCATTGTTCCAAGCCTGAGCAAAGGTTGTAAAACATCCTGCCAGGATGGAGATAATTGAGAAAGAGATAGCAAAGTTAGAGAAAGAGCTCCAACTTCTATTCAGTTCTTGCTTATAGCCAAGATCGGCTAAGCGTTTCTCATCTGCATTCATACTCATATATATATGCCCTTCTTTTGATGTTGCTGGTGGGGAGACCAGGTAATGCTCTAAATCACATCCGCTAGTTTGCGCCTGAAATAGCCAGTAAGGAAGAACCTAACCCCCTTTTTTTGATGAAATTTTTAAAGAAACTCGGCAAATCACGCGTAAGGGATAAAAATAATTAGACTTACCTTTATGTGCCGCCTACTTGGTTACACCTCCCCAAACCACACCACCTTTAATGATGTGGTGGGTAAAAACTTCAATGAGTTTGTAAACCTAGCCAATGATCACTGTGATGGTTGGGGTATTGCCACCACTCAAAATCACAAAGCTGATCTCTACAAAGAGCCAGTTGCAGCAACAAAGAGTGCGCACTTTAAAGAAGCGTTAGCTAGCCATAAATCAAATGCGGCGCTCCTTCACCTGCGTTGGGCAACAGAGGGTATGCCGGTAAATGAAAACAACACCCATCCTTTTACCTACCAAGACATCACCTTTATCCATAACGGCTCTATCTCCCCCTTTGATTGCCTAGATCCCTTAATAGATAAGAAGTATCTAGCTCTTGCCAAAGGAACAACAGATTCAGAGCGTTACTTTCTCTACCTGCTAACCCAAATAGAAAAACATGGCTTTATTGAAGGTGTTAAGCAGGGTCTTTCCTACATCAAATCAAACTGCACATTCTCATCCATCAATATGATGATTATTAATGATCAAAGCTTTATGGCAGCTTGTATCTATAACCAAGATAAAATCCCACAAAAGTTTAAAGACGATACTGATTACTACCACCTTAAATACACCAAACGTGATGGTCAGGTTGTGGTGGCCTCATCCGGCTGGAATCAAGATGGGTGGGAAGAAATCCCTAATGGGAGTGTGTTGGTGGTGGGCAGGGGTGGAGGAAATTTGAATTTTGATTCAATAATTGCTTCAGAATTATACTAAGTATCAATCCAAAACTTTAGGTTTTCGAAAATGCATTAAATTTTGATGATGGTGATTAATCTTAAATGCATATGGGTATCCGAAAGGAAACAATGGTTTAGTCTCTTGGAGTAAAATTTGAGTACCTTCAAAGCTAAAACCAATTTCAAGCATGGAACTTATAACGTCACCCTGAACATTCACCTCTCGTTTGTTAACAGTAAAATCACTTAGAATTAGCGTTAGATAACCCCCCGCTTTAAGTCGATTTCTAATTAGAACAGAAATTTCCTGAAGTTTAATTACAAAATCTTCATAAGTGTCTTGATTTCCTAAATCATTTTTTGACTCTGAATAGTAGTCAATACCTGTACGTGCCCCAGATCGGAATTTATTATTTTCCTTTCGAAGCCCAGCGCCATTATTCTTTAAGATATTATGATAAGGAGGGCTAGTTACACAATAGTCAAATGTAGTTTTGATTTTTTCTAGAACTTTTAATGAATCACCGTTAACAATCCTTTGATTAGTCTTAGCTTGTTCGATTTGAAGTCTATCAGTTGCTAGCTTCACATATTTTTTATTCAATTCGATTCCTACACCTTTGCGCTTGAGTCTAGAACATGCTAACAAGGTTGTTCCCACCCCAGCGAATGGATCTAATACTTTCATACCACTTTTTGTGAACATGCTAATCATTTTCATCGTATCTTTCAACAAATAAGGAGCTGGATGCTGCATTGCAAACTTATCTTCTACGCATTTTTCTGATTTCAAATAAGATTTTGTAAGTTTTAACCATTCCTTTCCACTCAAATCGTTAAGTAAATTACGGTTATCAAATCTCTCAACTTTTTTATCCATGAATTAGGCTTTCTAATGAATTCTTTGCATTAAATCTTCTCTTAGAATTATCAATTATAGCGTCAACTTCTGAATATGTTTTAGTTTTCCAGTTTCCTTTTGAATAATAATCAGCAAATAACGGTTCCTTCATTTTTCTTGCTAAGAAATTTACTCTTTCATCTGGGATCACAATTAATCTAGAAATTTCATTTTTCAAATGGCTTCCTCTTTCAAGAGCGCTTGTAATTGAGGTTGAATTCTCAACCTCAATTATGCATTTAATTTCACGTTCTAAAACTAGCACTAAATCAATCATTTTAATCCGGTCTCTAGTGGAGGGTTCAAACTTATTAAATTCTTCACTTATATTGACCAGTTGCCTTAATTGTTTTCCCTCAAATATGTCAGACTGTTCCCTAGTACCAATCCAAACACCATAATTATTTTCCAATGCTAATTTAGCAATTCGTCCAATATATACGCTGTGCTGAGTTTCATGAATATCGAATGTAGGTTTTAAACGCCATTTCTTTGATTTATTATCCTTCATTCCATATTCCTCTAGAATGTCTCGAATATCCTTAGAATTTGGCGTTAAGCCGTTTGGAAACGACTGAAAAATTTCGGCTAGAACTTCATCGTATGTGGCTGCAATATTCCTCTTTAAGTTTTGAATTATTGCCGTTTCTACTCTTTCGCTTAAAGGAACATTTGGAAAATTCTGAACAGTAGACGCTATCCACCATTTACCCCCCAACCTTGAATCGGTTTCTGGAAAAACTTTAAATGTTTTATTAATCTCCCCTAATAAAATAGCTTGAATTTCTTCTAGAGTACCTTCAAGAAATTTGCCATGCTTTGCCAACTCAACATAAATACCATTTAAAAGAAAAGCCTCGTCAGTAGGTTCACCTCTTGAAACAATCACATCTTTAGCAGCATTGATTACAACCTCCCTATAATTAGATTTGACTAATTTTTGAGTGCTCACATTAGACTCACTTATAGAATTTCTTGGCCTATATCTCAAATAAAAATCACTGGCAGAGGTTCCGTATGGATTTGCGACATTAGATTCACCAGTACGTCGATTTGGTTGATAAATAATTTTTTCCATTAAGAAACCAGCATTATCTGTCGCTCGTAGTAGACTATTCCATATATTAATCTGATCATTATGAAATGTAACAACCATTCTACGATCATCTTTCAGAACTTTTCTCGCGCCTTCAAAAGTTTTTAAAAGCATACGATGATACTGTTCAAAATCATTGACTGAATTAATTGTTACTTCCGAAGCGTAGTCTAATTCGAATCCTGAATAAATCTTCTCGAGCCATATAGACCAAAGTGAACTTAGGGAAAGGTATTGAACCAAGCCACCATATGGTGGATCGGTTAATATAAAATCAATTGATTTTTCTGGAAGAATAGTAGCTAAATTAGATGAATCTGCTGTTAATAACAATAAATTTTTGCTCTTATCATTGAAAAATTCCTTAACGGTCCGCGCTATTTTCACTTTACCTTCAAACTTAGGTGCAGTTGATTTTTTGACAGCTACAACACCTTGCTTATCAAAACAACTCCTTCTAAAAGTTTCAACAGGATTCATTTCCATTTGTCGCGCAGCCATGATAAATGCAGATCTACCCCAACTTGTACTAAAGGGACGATTTGCTTCCGCTCTTCGAGGAACACACATTTTCGTATTTAGGTGAAGACTAGAAATAAAAGCAAATAGTAAGGATTTTTGTATTAATTCATTCTCTACTTTGCTAATTTCATTAAATATAAATGCTTCTATCGCTAAATTTCTTTTTGTCCAGATATTAGAATACAAGTTATCTGTTTGCTTTCTGAATGAACGGGTAAACGGACCATGCTCTGGTAACTTAGTAGTTGGATACCAGTTATCTATTTGAATTTCAGACATTTTTAAACCCATTGCTATGTCATTTTTATCTGGGGCTTTTAGCAAATTCGCTTTACATTTTAAACAATTGTACCCAACCTCATAAATAATTCCAGAATCCCACTTATAATTTATAACTTCACATTTTTCACTACAAATAGCGCACTTTGTATTAAATTGATTAATAGATTCTAGATAACTTGTGGCACTAATAATGACCTTGGTCGCTTCACTTTCAAATGCAAGCTCATCAAATTCCGATACTAGAAATTCAACTATGAACTTTGATAATGGATTGAGATCAATTGAAATGACTCTCCTTTTATTTTGTATTGCCTCTAGAGCGCATACGCCACTCCCAGCAAAAAAATCTAATACGATATCGCTTTCATCACAGTATGATGAAATGTATTTAGCCCATATATTGTGTGGTTTTTTTCCCCAATATTTCAGACCTTTATACATCGGTGGTCTAACACTCTCTACAAGGGCGAAGTTGATTTCCGAAATATTGGAATAGAAGTCTTTATTCAAAAAAAGCCTCTCGTTAAATTTAATCTAATTGTACTGTAGGGTGACGACAATTCTACTTCAATCTTTAGGTCTACTCATAAACTCGATTTTATTAATCACAAAATCAATCAATTGTTCAGGTCTATTGATAGCGTCTTGTTTCATTCCTCCCAAATTCTTATCCATAGATGAACCTTTACTTATTAGTGAATAATTGCTCGAGCTCAATGAGCAATGCTTGTTCTAACCTACTTTGATATTCCCTCACCCTTAATCACAGTTTCTTGTCCTGTGGCAAGGTCTCGAACAACAACTGAAACGGTGTAATCACGTCCTGTACCAAGGGAACCGACATTTAAGGTTTGCGCTGTTCCATCTGTTCCCATTGCAGTAGTTGATCCAGTTTTATTATCGACAACCATAAGAGTTGCCCAAGATTTACTTGAATCAAAGTTTGGAACTGCAGGCATTGCAATAGCCACAGATAAATGTCCAGAGGCATCTACAACTCGAGAAGAGATAGATGGAGCAGTAATAGTTGCACGATCTGTTGCAGCACTTCTAGCTGAAGTTGGCGCTGGCGCAGTTGAGGCAAGAGTTGCAACGACTGGGTTTGATATCACAGTTTCAGTATTTGTTAAAGTGTCACGAATAACTGTTCTAACTGTAACATTTTGATCTTGAGGAAGATCATTAATTGTTACCGTGCTTTGCCCCTGCGCAAGTCCAACTGACGTAGTTGAGCGACCATCTGTAACTGTGTAAACAGAAACAGTTGATGTTGATGGAATATCTTTAATACCAGCCACATCAATTGTCATTGAGACTGATTTATCAGCATTAAGTGTTTGAGAGGTAACAACGGGTGAGTTTGCTTGATCTATTGCAGGAACAGTTGGCTCAGTTGGAAGTGTGACTGGAGCTAGTTGAGTTATCCCATAAGTAGGCGTTACCTTCACATCAGGTGCTACATAAACTGAAACTATCGAGCCTTGAGTTATTGGCTTAAGTCTGGTTACACCATTTGAATCAACATATTTAACTCCAGCATTAGTTGGAAGTTTTACAATCACTCCATAAGAATCAATTACACGATTTGGTGAGTAACCATCCCAAGTAACAATTTTGTCAATAACTCCATCAACAATAACGGCGTACTTTGCCTTAACAGATGGGGCATCGGTAAGCCCAGACATCTGCGGTGTTGAGGTAATCGCTTCCAATGTAACTGCAAAGTAACCATCTGCTCTTACTTGAAGCAAATCTTCAGACTTCATTCTAGATACCGTGCTTTGTGTATTTGTATCAGATGTCCAACCGGCAAAGGCTGGAGTGGCAATAAGTGTTATCGCTAAGGAGAGTATTGTGATACTAATTTTCTTTTTCATTTTATTTTTTCCATTTTCTTTTGCTGGTGAGTGAAAGTATTTTGTAATCATAGTCTGTTCCTTTTCTATGGGATAGGGGTGAAATCAACATGAACACAGCATGTCCTAGGGATTGCCCAAGTTAAACTGCTTAGGATAAAAGAGTGTTGTAGTTTTATAAGCTTTGACTAGAGCAGCATTAACGCTATCTAAGACAGCAGTTAGGTTTTCCTCTACAGAAAGTCTTTTGGTTAGATAGGTAGCAAAAGCCACAGTTGAGTTAGAAGTTCCGAAAGATACAGACTTTTTATCTGAAAGATCAGATGTTGTGTATTTACCATTTACAAAGTAATCAACTTCAGAGTTGTGATTAGAGATAGCCATAATTGGATACACCCAACCTGACACCTCTTTCATGGCATACCTATCCTCGGTTGCCCCAACCGCAATCGCCTCAGGGATACAAGCAGGGTAGTCAATCTTGGTAGAGCCACCATTACCAACCGCAATAGCAACTGCTACTCCTGAAGCCATTAGGTTAGAGATTTGTGTTTGTAGGTTTCCAGCTATCGGACAAGTAGTTGACCTGTAAGAATTACCTAGTGAAATAGAAACCGCACCAACATTAAGTCGTGCCTTATTTGCTTCCACATAATCTAACGCCCAAGAAATTGCTTTACCTGAGTAAGGAGTAGGAACACCTTTAGGGGTCATGCCAGTAATTCGGATAGAAACTATTTTTACATTTGGATCAACCGCAACTGCAACTGAAGCCATTTGAGTTCCATGACTAAGTGAGCCAGCAGTTGTCATGGCAGGAGTCATCTTAGATGCACCAGTACCAATCATTTGCGAAAAGCCATTTGGACACCTATGAAACTCAACGAAGCATGCTTCATCTATAACCGCATTTTTTGCCCAAGGCAAATCTGTATTTATACCTGAGTCAATAATTACTAAAGATTTCTGAGCAGGCATAATATGAGTGCTTACATTTGCAGTGGCAAATTGAATGGTCAGAAGAGTCGCTAAAAGAGTAGCCACGCAAATGCTAATTTTTCTACCTATCATTGAAGGAATCCTCATTATCTTTAGGCCAAAACCCTGATCCTGTGCTAATTTCGATGCTATCGCTAGTACTAATTCCGTAAACATCTCGCAATGTTTTAGCAAATAGTTGAGCCACTACCATCGAGTCAGCATTTTCTCTAGTCAGAAACTGCATGTAATTAGGCAGGCCCTCATCATCACTTAGAGTCCACCCCAGCTCCATCATTGTGTTTTGAGCATCTATCGATAACGGCTGATCAAGAAACTTATTGCTAACCGCCTCGATAGTCATAGCTCGATCATCCTCATAACAGATTTGCAGATATGGCTGACATCCTTCATACCTTTCAGATTTTGTTTGAATAACTAAGAGATCATCAGCCTGGTCGATGGCTGTATGAAGGATTTTTGTGGTTTCTAGCCAGAATTTTTCAATTTCTAATCCTTGCTCTGATACCTCAAAAATATCCTGCAGTAAATCTTCAACATTTTCTAGCTTCATCTCTTTCTTGCCTCCTTATCTTCGACCTCATGCATGGCTGACCAGACACTTAGTAGGGTGGTGGAAAACTTCTTACCGCGGGTAATTGCTACCTCAGATTTAAAGTTTTTATAGTTGATTAAACCTGCTTGGTTATGGAGATAGTTTTTAAATTGATCTTTTGATAAAAAGATACGGTATGGATAATCCGCAGTGGGGGTACTGCGGATCTCCACGTCATAGCTCTGTGCCAGGGGTGAAAGGGACAAACTATCCCTGGCACGAACTACTAGATGATCAGCATCATGTTCTACGATGCTGATGAAACCTTTAGTTGTAAAGAGCCACATAATTATTACTTAGGCAATCTCTTGAAGAGATGTGGGAGCTAAGAACGTAGCACCCTTGGTCATTAACCACTCTACGTAATTATTATTGAAGAGCGCCATATCACTGCGGTTTTTACGGATCTGCTCAATTGCTGTTTCAGCATCAAGTCCGGTGCTCATCATGATTAATGCTGTTACTAAGCCACTACGGTTTAAACCAGCTTGGCACCTAACTAGTAATCGATCACCTGATAGCCAGCGGTTATAACCAAACTCAACCGCTTGCTTTAGTCGATCAAGGTCAATTTCAGATATGGCAGAGTCGTAGATTCCGTAACGGAATTCCTGAACCTTCCAATCAGCTGGATTTGCCCAGGCATACATTGTGATGATGGCATCAAAAGGTAGATCTGTCCGAGCTTTGTTATATGGGGCAGCTTGATGAATTACATCTTCATCAGCTGTGCCTCCCATAAATAGATTTGGCGCAATCTCTGAGTACAGAGATGTTGGATATTGAGACATTTTTATTCCTCTCTTATTTCTGTTGGTCAGGATCGATCGAAGGATCAATCTCTTTTGTTGGACGTGGTTTTCTTGAACGAGTTGACCTTGAGTAAGACTCAGTCATCCGCTTTGTTGAGTAAGAGATATCCTCAAACTCAGCTGTTTGAGCTAAAGAATCTATTTCATCAGCTTCAGCTTTGATGAGAGCAAGTGATTCAGCACTTTTCTCATCAGTTACTGGGATCAAAGAGGCATGGCGGCGAAGGGAGGACACAACTCCCTTTAGGCGGTCAGAGGCCTCTTTGGTTTTTCCGCTACGAAGCTCCTCAACTGCTAACGACTTGGCAGTTTGGGCTTCAAGTATTAACCGTTCAGCACGAACAATTGGATCGCTAATGCGACCTGCTGCAACATCACCTGGCACAACATTTACATTGACCGGCATAGTGACGGAAATTTCTTGACGTTGTGCAAGATCTAAGTACTCAATAGTGATATCTGCAATCTTGCAAAGACCAAGGGATGCGATCTCTGGTACTTGGATATCAACTACGAAGCGACGGTTTTCGCCACTATAAAGATCTCCTAATTGAAGTACATAAGATTCTCCATCCATCCAAAAGGGAAGACGTTGAATCACTTCAATTTGTGGCACACCAGCTGCTGCATGTTTTGGTGTGACTCTAAGAACTGCATTGACTACTGATTTATCAAGTAGATCATTTACTTCAGCAGCAATAGCTCCGACTGCTTCATCGATGGTGCCAGCAAATCTATGAGCGCCGCCGCCGCCTTGAGCGAGTGCTTCTAGGATTTTTTCATCATAACCATTGCCAAGACCGATAGTTGCAGTGGTTACTCTTTCAGTTGCAGATTTTGTTGCAACCTCTTTAAAGAACCTTGGATCCTGCTCACCGGCATTTGCATGGCCATCTGAGACTAGAAGCAGAGTAGAACCACCACTAGCAGCTACTCGGTTTACTTCACGTAGACCAAGTAAATAACCAGCACTGATATCAGTTGAACCACCAGATGGTATTTCACGAATAGCTTTACGTAGTGATGGCTTATCGTGATCTGCCATCTTTCGAGTTGGCGCGATCACTAAGGCGTTGTCATCAAAGCCAACTAAGCCAAATGAATCTTGTGGTGCTAGGCGGTCAATTAACTTAATTAAGGATCCTTTAGCTGCATCTAATGGTGCACCACTCATTGATCCACTGCGATCTAGCACTACCTGCACAGCTTGGCCAGGACGAGTTGATTGCTTCACATTTTCTGGCGCTGTTAAATCCAGCATCAGAGTTATTTTGTCGGCTGCCTCTATGGCAACCATGTCTACATCTAGTACTGCTTTTACCTTCATGTGGTGCTCCGTTTCTTGGGGCTTTTTGCCCCTCTATATGGGTAAAGGAAAAAAGGGCTCAAAAGTCAATGAGAATCTGAATTTGAGCGTGAAAAAAGGTGCGAGTAGGCACTAAATGCCTGCTTGAGTAGTTGAGCTTTAAAGGTGTTAAGGCCTGGTTTGGCGGCCTTGCGAGTAGCGAACTAGTTGATAGTAGAAGGGGTAAAAGCGGCGGCTGAAGCTGAGGTTAATCTCTGCATATCTGCCTCCTTATTTGGTGTGAAGACGCAATTTTACCATCAGCTGGTGACAGTTTGTTATTTTATCTAGCAAAAAAGAATTAATTTGGGTTTAAATGATTTAAATCTAAAGCAATTTTTACTTTTTGCTCAATTTGTTTAATTCTAGTTGCCACAATCTTGTTATTTTTATAATCAAGCTCATCGGCAATTTCATGATTATCAAAGCCAGCAGCTGCCAAAATAAGTATCTCTTTCTCTTTAAGGTTTAAAACATCAAGAACCTCATCCACTGATTCTCTGATCCTAATTAACACACTAGGTGAGCCCGCTGCAAATGAGATCATCTCCTCTCCTAATTCCTCATCAGAGAGCTCCCGCATTGAATGTCCTCCCCTTGCAGTAATTTTCCTAAACCTATGAATATAAGATCTTTTTATTGTTAGGGCTAACCAACCCTCAACATTTGCTGGTCTTTTCTCTTGCTCAATTAAATTCTCAATTGCTTGAGCTGCATAATCTTCCGCACCAAGACTGGTATTTACTTTCCTAGACTTAGACAAGCTTTGGGCAAATTTAAGCCAAGCTTTCCATTCTTCCGCAGTTATCTCATCTTGCCAGCGTTGCTCCATCTATAAATCTACCCTGACACAAAATGAATCAAGAAAAGATCGATTATCACCTTCTCCAAAAACTAAATTGCAGTGAGCGAGTTCAGCTATACCCAAATCTTGCGCCAGATAGTTCTCAACTCCTTTTACGCCCTCGGCAATATAGGTATCTATATCATTATTCGTTCGAGATATCGCTGCATTATGGGACTTTAGATAGCTTTTTGGCAGGAGCTTTGTGTTTGATGGTGTTACCAAATTAATCAATAAATAACCTTGGGCACTAACTTTATTTTGTTTGAGAGTAATCTTTATTTTCGAGATATCATCTTTTATTTGGCGTTTGACATTTGGTTCTAGTTTAGGAGTTTTGCTACCTTTTGCTCCATCAAAGTGATACCAGATTTTGTTTTCGATAATCATTAGAAAATTACCACTACTATCAACTAACGAGATGTCATGAAAGTTCATTGTAGTTTTACTTCCCTTGCCTGTGTTTCTGCGGAAACTAACGCCCTTATTCTCGAGCAGTAGAAAGTGCCTTCCATAATTGGATAAAGTTTTTTCAAACTCCAACACCCACAATCCACTGAAGCTTTGTTCATTTTTCGTTAATATCAATTGTTCTCGAAGAGTTTCTGGTAACTGGGTAATAGCATTTGTCATAGTTCGCGAGAGTTGCTCAGTTGAGTACATGGTTTTAACTTAACTAATAAATCTCAAATTAACTAGTGTGTTTTCAGCGGAGGGTTACAAGTTCAATTACCACCTGCGTCCAAACTTCGGGAGTTCTTGTATCGGGCAAATAGCCACCTGCCCCTCCCATAAGAAATGGCACCTTAACCTTCGATTTCTTTAACTTTGGGACTAGGAAGAGTGACCTCCATTAATTCAGTCAAATTATCATTTGCTTTACCCAGATATTTTGTCGTATCTTGAAGTGCTTTCTTAGTTGCTTCTAAAGACTTTATTGCCTTATCAATTTGGTCAATAACCTCATCACTCTTTTTTTGACTCAGCTCAACGTTTTTCCCAAATTTTTCACGGAAATCATCAACCTTACTTTGAAAATTAGTGATATCGATATTCTGTTGCTTGGCACGAGAAAGCTCTAATCTAATACCTACACTATTTTTTGCAGTATTACGCAGAATAGAGATAATTTGAATAAAAAATGAAGGACGAATTACATACATTTTTGGATAAATATGTGACACATCTGTTATGCCATCATCATAGAGTTCATTTCCAGATTCCAACACCGATACCAAGACTGCATATTCACATTTTTTCTCAGTTCGGTCTTTATCAAGCTCTTTTAAAAAATCAGTATTTTTCTTTTTTGTAGCAGTTTGGTCACTTTCATTTTTCATCTCAAACATAATTGAGATATATTCATTTCCATCTGAATCAAAGTCTTTGAATATGTAATCACCCTTGCTACCAGAACTTGCATCGTTATCTTTCTTAAAAGAAGCGCTTTGAAATCCAATTGGGCGCATTCTCTCAAATTCAATTTCACAGTGTTGCTCTAAACTCTCACCAACCATTTTTGTAGACTTTTTTAACTTATAATCTTTTAGAGAAGCAATTTCATCATCTCTCCTTTTAATTTCCAAATCAAATTGTACTTTTTCGGTATTTTTTATTTTTTCATTTTCTAAATCTCGATTAGTTACCGCTAGTTGTACTTCACTTTTCATTCTTTGATCTAATTGTTGCTTAAATTCTTGATCTTGAACTTGCTTTAGAATTGCTGAATAACCAGAATCATCTATTTGAAAGACTTTATCGCAGTTTGGACATTTTATATCTTTCATTTTTCCCTCTCGAGTTACAACTTGATCTACTTAAATCTAATTTAATTTGGAGCGATACTTCAAGTATTCATTGATTGAAGTCTATGTTTTATGGGGCAAGTATTACAGCCACCCCGGCCCAAATCTCAGGCGTCCTAGTGTCAGGCAGATAACCACCAGCCCCACCTAGAAGTATCGGTAAATCTGGAAACCTCTCTTTAAGTCTTTTTGCAACTGCGATATATCCAGCAACTGAGTACTCAAGTGAGGTTAATGGATCCTCTTTATGACCATCAGCTCCACAGGCAATGAATAGCAGATCTGGCTTGAAATCTTTTGCTAACTCACAAAACTTATCTACTCCGCTCATTAGTGCTTGATCATCCTTATTTGAATTCCCATCTGGTTGATTACTATCTAATGGGTAGTTATAGACATTTTTCTCTGGGTGGCTCTCATATCCAGTACCAGGGAAAATGCCATCTTGATGGATTGAAAATGTAAGCACATTTAGATTCTCTGCAGTTAAGTTTTCAGTTCCATCACCATGATGAGCATCAATATCTAAAATTGCTACTTTTTTTCCATAATCTTTAGTAGCTATATCTGCTGCTATGGCAAAATCAGCAAATACACAAAAACCAGAGGAATGATCTGCTTGGGCATGGTGTTTAGCACCAGGAAAGTGGACTGCTAATTTAGTATTTCCAACCATTAAATTATCCAGGGCATTTAACGTGCCTTGGACGAATTTGCTAGCAAGATTTGCTAAATCCTCTCGCTTGCCATTCCATTCTGATGAACGGTGTTGTTCAAGTACCTCGTCAATGTATTCAGGTGTGTGCACTCTAAGTAATTCTCCTTTGTGCACAACATTTGGTGATATTTCAATAACCTCAACATTCTTTGCCTTAGCTAACTGGAGAAATAGATCCCTGGCATTATCAAATCTTCGACCTTGAGTTGGATGAGATGAATCAAAGATCCAGTTTTTATACTCATCTGAGTGAATCAGATATACAGGTTGTTTCATTTACTCCCCTCCTCATCCTCAAAAGCCTCTGGTAGTAATTGCTTAAACTGCTCATAGCTAACTTGAGCTAATGTGCACTCCCCGCTGATCTGCATCCAGATCAACCGCCCAGGAATGTATTTCCAGCTCTTGTATTTTTGTTGCCAGATCTCCTCATACAAGCCTTTGTTTTCATACCGCTGGCGATAGTAAGCAAAACAGCTACCATCAACATGGACTTGAACAAAGTACTTAGTTAGTTGATCTAATATCTGGATTCACGCCCTTTCTTCTTTACTTGTTGATTCACTAAGTGCTTGAATGATTTGTTCTATAAAAAGATCCTTCTCCACAGCACTCATTGCACTTATCGGTTTAGGCACCTCAATAAATACTGGCCTACTACCTGCTGGCTCTATTGGTTTCTCATTCATACTTACAGAGTATCTGCTACCACTGACAGTGATCAGTTATATAATTACTACTAGGTCAAGAACTAGGTGATAAGCCCTTTAGCTCACTTAGTACCAACCGCGCCCTCCGCGCACGGTGGTTCTAAAGGAAGACCTGCTGATGATGAAAAACACCATCAGAATGAGCAGGAGGTTAATAATGGGATCAATAATCCTTACTGGAATATCACATGGAAAACATCAATTCTCACTGGAGTATCCAGTGGTTGAGGGTGTGACTATCTGTATGGCCAAATGCAACTGTGGCTATGAAGTGGAAATCCTCTACTTTAAAAACTATGGTGGGATCAAATACCTACAAAAGATGTGGGAGATGCATATTGGGACTTGTTAAAACCCCTATGGTAAGCCAGCGCAATCTATAAACCTTCCCGGGTCTTAGCCATAGGTAGTTAGTTAATTCTTATTCTTTTTAGTCAAGTTCTTCACTAGGATAGTTAAATGACACAGCTTGGCAAGCTTGAGAAGATTGACCTTCGAAAAGTATGGGCTCATGAGGCTAGAGATTTCAGTGCCTGGTTAGCGCAAGAAGAAAACCTAAATAAGCTTGGCGAAACAATTGGGGTTGAGCTTTCCTTAATTGGAACAGAAGTCGATGTTGGTAGATACAGAATCGACATACTGGCTACTGATTCAAATACTGATCATAAGGTCGTGATAGAAAATCAGCTTGAACCTACTAACCATGATCATTTGGGGAAAGTAATTACTTATGCTGCGGGCTTAGATGCAAAATATCTTGTCTGGATTGTTAAAGAAGTTCTTCCTGAGCATCAAAAGGCCATTGAATGGCTTAATGAGTACCTAGATGAAGAAATAAGAATCTTTTTGATACGAATTGAGGTATGGCAAATTGGCAACTCTGCCTATGCACCTAAATTTGAAATAATCTCTGCCAAGAATGATTGGGCTGCTGTAGTTAAAAAGTCAGCAACGAGTGGGGAATATAGTGATACAAAATTAAAGCAGCAGCAATTTTGGATTGAGATGTGCGAGTATATTCGCAATATCGATTCCGGTATGCGACTTCAAACGCCATTGCCTCAGCATTGGTTTAATTTCAGCCTTGGAAGTTCTCTTGCTCACTTGGCTACCACAATAAATACCAAGCAAAATAGATTCGCAGCTGACCTTTACATTCCAAATGATAAAGTTTTATTCCAATTTCTTAAAAACGATGAAGTTAACCTCAAGAGTCAACTTGGTTATGACCTCAACTGGTTCGAGGGTGACAAAGCATCTGGGTTTCGCATATACCGGCAAGTGGAGAATGTTTTTGACTTATCGCTTAAAGATGAGAACTTTAAGTGGCTTTATGAAATGATTTTAAAGCTTAAATCGGTTTTAAGCTCATATATTCAGGAGTACAAGCAGAGCTAGAGAAAACATCCCTCTGGCCAAGGTTACGATAAATGAATAGAAAACTAGCCTTTTATATGCATATAGGAAATGACAGTGGAACCTGACAAGCTATGACTATGAGTATTCGTACTGAGCCCCCTAGCTCAACGCCAAATAACCAAGATGTATTTGTCTGGGCTTTATACCTATTGGGTGGAGCGGACCAAGACGTTGATGTTGAGGCAATTTATTTAAAATGTTTTGAGTTAGCACCTGCACGTTTGGCTTGGCGAACCAGACCAGACTTACCTGATTACAAAAAAATCTCTAAAGCGCTTCAGTCAATTGAAGCAACTACACATACGGGTTTACTACTCCGTCCTCATGAGTACAGTCGGAGATTAACTGTTGACGGTGTTAGATGGGTTGAGACATATAAAGAGATACTGAAAGCGACTTACTCGGGAGTTGTTCAAGCATCTGCATCAAATAATCAATACGAGCACAGACGAAAATTAATTAAATCTGACCCTGTGTGGCTAATGTTTAAGAATGAACCAAACAAAATATCTCCAATAGATTTGGCATCTGCTCTTAACTGTCAACCAGCAAGTTCAGAGAATACTTGGCGCAGTCGAATAAATGATGTGCTGCGTGCCGCTGACGTACTTAAGGATGATGAATTAAAAGGATTTGCATTTCTAGCTGAAAAAATAGTTTTGTCGGGTCAACAATGATGGCTAAGCGTAGTGGGTTTCTACAATATACACAGCGTGGTTTTGCAATGGATGCCGAAGATGCAATGCGTGGTGATGTTTTTAGAGCCCTAATAGAGTTAATTACAAACGCTGACGATGCATACAATGCAAAGGGTGGACCAATAGAGGTTGTTATTGATCAATTAACTGGTGATTTTGGATTTAAAATTTCAGTTCACGACAAAGCAACTGGCCTAGATGCTGACACAATGGAAAAAGCTTTTACTCACTTAGGCGATGTAAACAAGAAATTCATAGGCGATCAAGGCACTCGGGGATTATTTGGCAGAGGGGCTAAGGATGTTGCTGTTCTAGGTAAAGCGGAATTTAACACTATATGTAAGAATAAATTCAGCAGTCTAGAAATATTCTCAAATGGTGAGTACGAATTTGAACATGAAGACGAGGAAGTTACCAAAGATTTTCTATCTTTAACAAGATTAAAGGCTGGACAATCTGGCCTCACTTCAACACTATATGTAGCTTCGAGAATCAAGGTTCCTTCTGCACAAAAGATAGTAGAAAAATTACAAAAACACGTTCAAATTCGAGATCTATTAAATCGAAATGAAGTAATAATTTATGATTCAAGATCTAAAACTCCCAGCAAACTTACCGGATTGGCTCCTAGTGGAAAACAGCTTATAAATAAATCCTTAAGTATTACTGGTTATAAATTTCCCGTAAACCTTGAAGTTTACGAGCTTCCCACAAAAGAAATTGGCACTGTAAATGAATACTCTAAACAAGGATTAATTGTTTCTGGAAAGGGAGCGGCTTATGAAAACTCATTTTTACATTTGTCTAATGCGCCTGAAGCAGGTTGGTTCTGCGGAAGAATCGAAGCTCCAGAAATTCATGACCTAGCTAAATCAATCGACCAAGAGGGTGGAAAGAACGAATTAAATCCTACGAGAATTGTTAGTAGACAGCGTGATGGATTGGTAGAACAACATCCATACTATCGAGCACTATGCGGCGCAATTGAAAAAGAATTAAAACCGATTTTTCAAGCAAAAGCTGATTTAGAAGGAGCTCAGCGTAAAGAAGGAAGTGAGTTAAGAAATAAGTTTGATTCAATTGCCGCTCAGCTTGCTAAAACATTACAAGATATTATGGATGCAGATGAGCTTGGTGAAATACCAACTTCTACTGCAATAGGTGAAGAAGAATTACTGCTATCAATAATCCCTCCGAAAAGAATAATAAAACAGGGCGACATTGTTACTTTCACAGTTCGATCTCCAGATAAAATTGAAAAAAATCAAATTGTATTTGAAATTGAATCCGGATCAGGCATTATAGAAATTTTAAAAAATGAATCAGAAAATCTTAAATGGATTAAACATCCGAGATTGAATGCATTTGACACTACTTTAAGAGTAAAAGCTAATAAAGTAGGAAGTGCAATTTTGATCGCCCATTCAAATGAACAAAAAGCAAAATGTGAAATTTTTGTAATTGATTACGATCAACCAATTCCACCGGTACCGCTGGAGCTTCAATTTGAAAATAATGAGTACTCAGTAAGTTTAGGAAAAGTTAAGAAAATGGTAATACAAGCCCCGCTCACATTTTATGGTGAAGACCTAAATATTGTTACGGTAGATAAACTCGTAACTTTAAGTAAGCATTCAAATTTTAAAGCTCATTCAAGTGGGCTATTTGTTGAATCAGTTATCTATGCAAAAGCTAGTAACGAAAAAGGTTCGATTGAAATTGTTGTTAATGTCGGCGCCCAAGATGCCAAAACAAGGCTAACAATTAAAGAGTCTAGTCAAAAGAAATATCCAAACTTAAAGCTAGAACTAGATGGTCGTGATAACCCACCTCGAAGAGTTGATACTCTACGAGAATCTGGGCAATTAGTTGTCCGCATCTATGGTGTACATAAATCCTTGAAAGGTGTACTTGGGCCTTACCAAAATGATCACTTTAAGTTTGAAAATACCCCTCAAGCCTCTGCCACTATCGGTGAAATAATCGCTCAACAATTAGCTACATATGTTGTCGAACGAGAAGCAGAAGCGCATCCAGATCGATTTACAGATGCAGCAATGTACTTTTTCCGACAGCAACAATTAATTACTTCTTTTGTAACTGCACTGCAGACAGGTTTAATCGTAGATAATGGTTGAAGAGTTTATTTCCGATTATATTCAGTATTCTGGTGATGAAAAGGCAACTTTATATTGGAAGATTTTGTCCCCAAAAACACAAAATGCCATGAATAGAATGTTTAGCAAATTTTATTCAAATGAGGACTTTTGGATTGATGGTATTACGTATTCAGATTTGAAAAAAATTCCTATTTCAGATTTATTTGATACAAATCATGTTGGATTAAGTACTGCTGCTCATTGCCTTAAAGAACTTGCAAGGGGGTTTTCTGAAATTGAAAAGAGTGAACAATTATCAACCTTAATTGAAGAGATTGAAGAGATTCACTGGAATGATCCAATAGATCTCGCTGAATCTATTGAGGAATTACAGGACGCGATAATTTACCATTTTAATGATTATCTACAAGTGGATAACAGAGTTAGGGAGATTCTTTATAGTCGTCATCCTGCTTTACTTAGAAAGTCGCGTACGTTGGATGACTTAGGCCAAGAATTTGGTGTAACACGGGAACGAATAAGGCAAATAGAAGCCAAATTTAAAGATCTTGAAATTGGAGTGGCAAAAACTGAAAATAAATTATTACTTAAGGCTATTGATATTTTGAGTAAGTCTAACTCTTTTGATGAATTTACTGAATTAATGAGAGAGCACAATTTAGCGGATTATGAATATATAAGTGATGGCATTTTGGAAAGTATCGCCAAAGTCTTAGGACTTTTTGATTATATTGAAAGAATTGAAAAAGAATCATCAAGAATTAGGCAGAACTATACTAACGAGAGAATTGCTTCAAATAATATGAGGAAATTCCGCAATAAAATTGGATTAATAGATATTGCCTTAGTAATGAAAAATTTTAACCTAAATGAAAAAGAATTCGAGAAGGTAGTAAGTGTTCAATATCCGAGAAGCCTAGTTTATGGATCTATATGCCTAGCAAGAACTTCGTCCTTAGATTCTGCTTTTGAAAATTGTATATATAAGCAGTTGTTTGTGGCTCCGAATATTGATGCGGAAGAGATATTAATGGGAATTAAGCGTCATGCGGCTTATAGAGGTTGTAACACGCTAGTAAATGATAGGGACTTAGTCGAATTAATTCATTTATTGGCAGATAATCCGCCAAGTATCGAAAGATTGATCGAAAATATGATGCAGCCAGCACAATTGGCAGAGTCAGATAAATGGTTAATCAAAGTTTTTACAAACTCTAATACTGGAATTTTGCATAGAAATGAAGTGGTTAACGCAGCTATAAATGATGGTTTTGATTTTACCTCTGCAGGAGTTTATTTATCCACTAGCATGCTGATTCGCCCTGTAGGTACCGGGCTATTTAGATTAATCGGAACTAATGTGACTCACTCACAAGCTAAAATTGCAAATAGAATTGCAAAAGATAGCATTGGTGAAATTGTAATCACTTCAGAGTTTGTAGGTGATAACTTAATTTTACGAATCATTCCAAATTCAAATTCACTAAGTGGAGTAATTTTTCCAACAAAAGCTGTGAAAGAAATGCTAAGAAACATGGAATTTATACCAAATTGTACCTGCGGGGAGCTATTTACGAATCAAAGAGTAAAAGTAACTGAAAGTAACTTTCTTATGGGATTTAATGCAATTTTTAAACATGGAATTAACGAGCACGGTCTTATTGTTGGCGGTGAGTTTGAAGTTGAGTTTAATTTTAAACTGAATAGTTGCACACTTAATGTTTAAAAATTCATATTTTCCTTACATAATAAGGTGGTGTACTTATTAATAAAATTAGTCCTAAAGAAATTCTTCAGCGTTTAGATCCCGAACAACAGAAGGCTGTTACGGCACCAATTGGTCCGGTAAGGATTATTGCTGGAGCAGGGACTGGCAAAACGCGTACCTTGATTCATAGAATCGCATACTGGGATGCTATGGGAGATGCGCCTGCTGAAAAAACCTTATCAGTTACCCACTCAAATAAGTCTGCTGCTGAATTAAGGTACAGGCTCAAAGAACTAGGTGTGAATAAAATCAACGCCCAAACTTTTCATGCAGCTGCAAAAAGGCAGTTAGAAGAATATTGGAAAGTGCTTTCAATATATTGGCAAGCTAAGGGTTATAAGGATGAATTTCCTACGCTTATTTCTGAATCATCAAAAATTAGATCAGAAAATCAATACTGGATAATTCGAGGAATTGCACAATCAGTAATGAAGCAAGCAGATTTACTTTCAAAAGTAAAGAGAGTTTATGATAGCGAATTGAATCAAGCACTATCTACGGAATTAATTTTGCTACGTGCTCGAATGATTTCAATTAATGACTATGAAAAAAATCCTTCTGGTAAAGAAAAAATTGGAACATTAACTAAAGAAGAATTTGTAATTTTATTCAAAAAATATTCGAAAATAAAGAAAATAAATAATCAGATCGATTTTGCTGATTTACTTGAGCTTTGCATAGTGATGTTAAGAGATAATCCAGAAATAGCAGCCAAAATTCATTCTAAGTATGAACATTTTCTAGTTGACGAATTCCAAGATAATGATCCCGTTCAAGATGAATTACTTTCTCAGTGGCTAGGTAAGCGAAGCAGTATCTGTGTTGTAGGAGATCCTCGCCAAACAATTTACTCTTTTAAGGGGTCTGAACCCGCACTCCTTAACAATTTTGGCGCGAGATTCCCAAAATGCGTGACGGTTGAGTTAGTTAGAAATTATCGTTCTACGCCACAAATTGTTGCTTTGGCCAATCGATTAATGAATAAGCAAGCAGCATCTGGTGGTGCAAAATCAGATTTAATTAGTAATCAGGCTCAAGGTACGCAACCTGTAATTATTTCTGTTGAATCAGAATCGGCTGAGCACAAATTAGTGGCAGAAAAAGTACAAGCCCTAATTACCAATACGAGCACACTCAATAGTCAAATTGCAATCCTGCTAAGAATTAATGCCAGTATTTCAATTTTTCGACAAAGTCTGAAGAAATTTGGTATTGCAACGAAATCTCCTGGAGATACTTTTTGGGAAGATGTACTTCCAATTATTCGAGAATTGCAGAGTAATAAAGAAAATACAAGTAATGCAAACGGGATTGAAATTTTACACAAAATTCTTGATAGCCAAGGTTGGAAACTTGATGTCATTGAAGGAGAGAAACTTGATCCTCAAAGGCAACAAAAACTTGATAATGCTGAAGCATTGATAGCACTGGCCGAAACTCTGTCACCTGAGGAAATTTTAACACCATTAAGTCTTGCTAAATGTTTTGCAAAGATGCGAGATGAGTCTAAAGATGATCACGATCATAACGCTGTAACAGTTACAACAATTCATAAGGCAAAAGGAATGGAATGGGACGCTGTTTTAATTCCAAAGTTTGTTGACGGAGTAATTCCACTTTCATATGCAAAGCTTCCAGCAGAAATTGATGAAGAAAGACGCCTTGCATATGTAGCCATTACTAGAGCACGAAAATTCCTACTTATCTCTTGGAGTTCGAATTATAAAAATTCCTTCGGATCAATAAAGGAGCAATCCCCTAGTAGATTTTTAAGCGATATCGAAGAAACAAAATCAAGTGATCAAAAAATGCATGCTAAAACAGGTGCAATTGCGCATGGGACTCCAAGCAAGTTACTTAGTCGTTACCGGCTTGGAGATAGAGTCAACACTGTGAAGTTTGGATTGGGGCGGGTTATCAATATCCAAGGTGATTCTATTTTGGTCGATTTTGGAAATTTTGGGGAAAAGAAATTTAAAAATTATGACTCATCGATAGAAAGAATTTAGATTATGTCTGATCAAAGATGTCTACACGATCTCCTAGTAGGGCAATGTAGTCATTGTAAGAAACCTCCTTGGGGTATAAATCCAATTGTCTATACAACTAAAGGTGGAGATAGTTTTCACAATTGGAATGAATGTACCTACCTAGCATCCGGTCAAGATTATGCCTACAGCCAGGGAATGAATAATCATCCAATTAATCCTATTCAATGGTCAGCAGTACAAGATAGTAGAAGTCCATGCCAGTGGTGCTGCGCGATTTATCTAGCGGGCACTGATGGTTTGAAAAAGTGCAAAGCAAATTTAGATGGTGTCTGGATTGAAGCTCTTTTCGCCAGAGCTGCCTATGAAGGACCCAAGCAAAAAACAAATCAAGTATTAGACCCTAAAACTGGTCTGGTTTACTTTCTATCTAATAATGAAGTTAAATTCTAATGATTGTTTTATTCATAGTAGGTTTACCAGCACTTATTGCGACACTTATATTAATTTACTTTTGGAAAAAAGATGCTGATTCTGGCTTTCACGGGAAAACCATTCCAGAATTTGGGAGAATCTGGCTTTGGAGTTTAATTGTTGGAATTATAATCGTTGGCACGGTACTTAATTTTTTGATTAACTAGTCCGCTACCTTCCAAAACAAATTGTTTTCACACTCCATAATCTTTACACACAAAGCATTTAATGACATAGCCCCGTTGTATTGCTCACCAATTTGGCCGAAGCTATTGGTGCCAACCACATTGCCTTCATTATCAACTAATGGGCCACCTGAGTTTCCATGTGATAGTGGAACAGTAATTAGTACTTCATACTTTGAGGCATTTAGAACATTGCCAAATGCAACCGATCCTTCATAGCCATCTGCACTTCCAATAGCTGCAACCCAGTATCCAGGCCATGGTTCATACTCTGAGAGTTTAAGCGGTTTTAATTTAAGGGCGGTAGCAACTGAGGCAAGATCATTTTCAGCATCATAATTATCAATAATTGCGGGAAACTCTTTGCCATAAAGTGCAGCAACTGTAAGAGTTCCTTTGCCATCTAAGCAATCATCAATCACATGGTGGTTGGTAATTAAAGTTGTTGGATATTTATCGCCTTGATCATTCTCTAACTCAATTGCCCAGGCACTACCGAGTGTGTTTTTCTTGGGATCTGTATGTTTACAAAATACTGTAACTGTTGAATCTTGAACTCTTTTTACTAACTTTTCAATACTTCTAGGTGGCACATAACCATCACCCCTAGGATCACTTAAATGAAATTGTTGGGCAGGTGCCCAGGCGAGCACAAATGCACCGAGCGCAAATGGCAGAGCAAGGATCATGGCAAAGGCGATTACTTTTTGAGCTATGTTGTTTTCCATACCTAGAAGCTACTCCCCGCTACTGACATTAATAGAGATAATTGCGCTTGGGTTTTACCGGTCTTTCCAAAGTTTCTGCCATAACTCTGCCCTGGCCTTATCCAATCCAGTGTTATTAACGAGGTCTTCAAGCTCAGAATTTAGTCCTGTAGTCTTTACTCTTATTTGAAGCCCCTCTAGATCAGGATTTGCACTGAAAATACTTGCAGGAACCCAATTTTCACTCAAAAAGTTTTTATCTAATATTCCCTTATTTAGCGCACAGAATATTTGCATAAACGGGATTTCTAGGTGAGAGTCATAAGTTAAATACTCTGTTAAAACTTCGCTAATTGTTCCTTTAATAAAATAGCAGTTAGTTGGTGCCTCGTCAATGTCTCCAGTAAATACAAAAAATAGGTCTTTATTTATCTCCATAAGCTCAGTGGAGTAGACCCCAGAGACCATTTGAGTTTCAGTATTAGTTGTATCAACTCTAAGCAATCTTTTTATTGAGCTAGGAAATTCATCCATTCCTAAATCTGAATTTATGCAACAGGCTGGTAGTTGGCTGGTTGTGCCATCGTCCCATTGATAAGTTTCTAGATAAGGGATTGCGTGCTCATGTTCCTCTTCTAAGAAGCAATTCTTAAGTTGAACCCTCATCATGCTTTAAGCCTAATGACTCGCTCCGACAGTGGATAGTTGCAAAATAAAATATGTGCTACTATTTATCTAGGTTAAGAACTAAGCGTTAAGCCCTTTAGCTTGCTTAGTGCCCTCCGCGCAATGCA
>Ga0214921_10003401_pt1 | contig 24402 bp, 30 predicted proteins | sample LL1505_MetaG_FD_177992 | JGI IMG/M metagenome (GOLD analysis project Ga0214921, IMG submission 177992) | Freshwater microbial communities from Lake Lanier, Atlanta, Georgia, United States - LL-1505 | ecosystem: Environmental > Aquatic > Freshwater > Lake | place: USA: Georgia | collected...
AAGCTGCAGATTATGCAGTTTGTGTCGTCCTGGATTGCGAATCCCAAGGCGCACGGAAATGTACTGAGCATTCACGGCCCGCCTGGTGTAGGTAAGACCAGTCTTGTGAAGGACGGCATTGCAAAGGCACTTGGTCGTCCATTCCACTTCATTACTCTGGGTGGTGCAACGGACGCCAGTTTCCTGGATGGCCACAGCTACACATATGAGGGTTCCACCTGGGGCAGGATTATTGAGGTTCTGATTCAGAGCAAGTGTATGAATCCTGTGATTTACTTTGACGAGCTTGATAAGATTTCTGAAACCGCAAAGGGTGATGAGATTATGAATATGCTCATTCACATTACGGACGGCAGCCAGAACGAGCGATTCCAGGACAAGTACTTCACGGGCATTGATATTGACCTGAGCCGCTGTCTGTTCATCTTCTCACAGAACAATCACGAGAAGGTCAACCCAATTCTGCGCGACCGTATGTTTAACATTGCAGTCAAGGGCTTCAGTGTCAAGGAGAAGCTGCAGATTGCCGAGGACTATCTGCTTCCTGGTGCACTCAAGGAGGCGGGACTGTACGAAAAGGTAAGCATCAGCAAGGACATTCTCCAGTTTGTGATTGAGAATTACACGGGCGGCGAGGCAGGCGTGCGTGAACTCAAGCGCTGCATCCAGACCATCATCAGCAAGCTTAACTTGCTGCGATTCTACAACAATCCTAAGCAGATTCCGTTTGCCATTGAGGGATTCAGTCTGCCCTTCATCCTGAAGAAGAGCCATGTGGAACTGTTCCTGAAGCGCAAGTCTGAAGTGGACGAAAGCATCCAGCATCTATATGTGTAAAAATTGAAATTCTGTTGTATTGATTGTTTTTTTCATAACACTATGATTGATATTGAAGCGGATTTACAGGCTGCACTGCAAGCCAAAACCATTACGGCGCGGTCAAGTATTTTACAGAACTGTCTTGGCGTTTGCGGAAGATTAAACGACGCAAGCAAGCGCCTTTGGATTGTATTGTTTGATACGTACTATAAACCCGATGACGGTGAAACCAAATATGCAGTTGAAAGTATACAAAATGTATATATTCAAGTGAATCCGCTATATGGCACACACGGTTTCTGTATGGAACTGTGCGATGGAACAAAATGTGTTGCGTCCTACAAACGTCTTGCAGGCGTTGGTGGCGGAAAACGTAAAGAAAGCACGAATTTAACTCGGGCTTTACGAGATGTCATTTATGACCAAATCATACATTTTAGAGAACACAATTCACTTGACCCAAATAAGTTGTGTCCTGTGTTGGCGATTCCGCTTGGTAATGATGCCGAAGTTGACCATGAAATTCCATTTGCAAAACTAAAAGACGCGTGGCTCAAATTACATCCTTCCGTAAAAGAAGTGTATGAAAATGGCGCATACGCTTTAAAAGATAAAACACTTGAGGCTTCTTGGAAGGCGTTTCACTTAGAAAATGCCGTGCTGCGGTATGTATCCAAAAAGGGAAATCAGATTGCACATTTGATGTGAGAAAAATTGAAGCATTCAATGTTTCAAAAGTTGAAACGTGTCGCATTCCTACATTTCCATTTCCAAAGATGTCTTACGATTCCGTTGAGTCCGAGCGCGCCGCTGTGGTTGCCTATGCTGCAGCAAACCCCTTTCCCCCTTACAGTCTTGTTCATCGGCGTATTATGGCCCTGCGTAACGATTCCGTAGGTGATTGGATGACACTGTATCGTCGCGATTGCCACGATGCCCTGGCAGCTGCGTATGCCGCCGGTATGAGCCGCGAGGCCGTGCGTGCTGCAGGCCAGAAGATTCACGATGTGACGGTACGTAACCACGGCGAGGAGTTTGGTACGTACGGCATGCAGTGCTGCTACCGCGTGTTTGAGTACTTCAGCCCGTTTGCCAACGCGTCATCCGTAGTGCGCAGTGTGGGCGTGCGCAGCCTGGAGTGGGCCTGGGACGGCATTGGTACGTGGCAGTCATAATGAACCCCAATCACTAAAACATAGTTAAACCCCAAAAAGTTTTTTGGTTAATTAAAACAATTCATCGGCTGTATTGTATGCCCGTGGAATCCAACGCACACCAGTCCATTCCGTTTTGCTTGCCAACTTGTAAATTTCCGCGCGCCAATGCCGTGCATAATCACGTTGTAACACAGTATCACGTTGCATCAAATGATGTATGATTCCCAGGCAGTCATTTTCTACAATCATTGCTTTTTCATTGTTTTCAAGTCCAAATGTAATGCCAGCATAAATTGCAATCCACTCAGCTTCCGTGCTATTTTCCACTGCATACACAGGCTTGGTAAACTGCGCAGATTTTGTAAGACACGCAGAACGATACTTAACTGCCACGGCTGCATCACGGCGCGATTTGAAACTGCCATCCACTTGAATATGGGAGTATATTGCCGGTTTTACAAGAGCAACTCCGCCCACCCAAATAGGCGGCATATGCACAAAAGGTTTTATTTTCATTGTAAATATTTATTTTTCTGTCTTTATATATACCCGCTATTGGAATTAATGGAAAAAATTGAATATTGAATTTCCAATAAATGTATTTATGCCCACCGGCATTTCCTGCTTCCTTCCCTTCCAGCTTTCCAAGCCCTTCCTCCTTTCCTTCCCCCTTCCTTACAATGTCTTCCATCATTGATTCCGTTCCTGTTGTTGCCGATGTTGCCGTTGCCCCTGTTGCCGATAAGGTTGCCGTGCAGATGGCAAAGACGCCTTCCCCTATGCTGCTGCACGGTTATGATGGCGCCATCTTCCGCCGTAAGCAGGCGGTCTATGTCAGCGAGAAGTACGACGGCTGGCGCGTGTACTACCGCGCCGGCACGTTCTACACGCGCGCGGGCAATATCCTTGCCGTGTCTGCCGACTTGGCTGCGGCCGTGGATGCCGCCAGCGCAAACCATGGCGGTCTGGACTTTGACGGCGAGCTCTGGATGGGCTATGGCCGCACCAGCAGCGACGTCAACGGCGTGGATGCATCTGCGCGTCTGATGTTCTTTGATGCGCCCAATGCGGCCCATTCGTATGCCGAGCGCGCCGCAATCCTGGCCAGCATCAATTTCGCCCACGAGCGCATTGGTGTTGTGGCACAGACTGTGTGCGCAAACGAGGCCGAGATGACGGCTGTGTACGATGTAGTGCTTGCACGCGGCGGCGAGGGCGTTGTGCTCCGCCTGGCGGACCAGGTCTACGAGCACGGCGTGCGTGCACGCTACTTTATGAAGAAGAAGCCCGTGGAGTCGTGCGAGGCCATTGTGCGCGCTCACCACACCACGGCTGGCGCAGGTGCCAAGGATGTTGCCGGCTACGTGTCCTCGCTCATTGTGGAGTCGCTGGATGCACGCAAGGCGGTCTTCAAGGTGTCTGTGAAGACCACCGCACCGCCTGCAGTCGGCTCCATTGTGACGGTCAACTACTGCCAGGAGACGTCCACGGGCCTTCCCAAGTTCCCTGTGCTTGTGGGCGTGCGCGCTGCCGCCGATATGCCCGCCGACGTTGCAGCCGCTGTTGTTGAGTCTGCTGCGCCCGAGTCTGCTGCGCCTGTTGCTGTCGTGGAGCCTGCTGCGCCTGAGTCCGCGGCACCCAAGCCTGTCAAGGTGCCTCGCGTGAAGAAGAACCCTGCTGCCGTCAAGCGCATCTCAGGTTTCTCTGAGTACGAGGTTGCCGCAATGAAGTCCTACTGGCTCTGCCAGGGTGTGCTGAACGCCGACGAGATCACTGCGCCCATTGACATCAAGCCTGGCCACCACTACTTCCTTAACAACGGCAAGGGCAGCCACTACAAGGTCACGCGCGCCCGTGCCGGCGATGTGTACTACTGCAGCTGCGACGCCTGGAAGTGGCAGGCCCTGCCTGCTTGCTTCCGTACCTGCAAGCACTGCATTGCGGTAGCCAATTTCCGCCCTGATGTGCCCGCCGCAGTGCGCGACGCCGCCCAGAAGCGCAAGGAGGAGCGCAAGGCGCTGCGTGCCGCACAGAAGGCCGCCGCTCCTGTGAACATGCCGTAAATCTAAAATGAAAATACATACTTGAAATCAATAAAAATACAAAAAGTTTTTGTATTTTTATTCTTGAACAGAAATATGATTTCCAATAAAAGTTGGATAATGGTCATTGCTAAATAAATGTTTTGCATGATTCAATAAATATGTTTTGATTTCGTCAGGAGTAAATGAACCTTTTTCTCGTATGCTAAACAATGCTACAATAGCAGAGTCTAGTGACACACATGTGTTTGTAACCAATAATTTTTTGACTCGTGGATGCCTTCCCTCAAACCAAATATGAAACATAGAATCAAGAAATTCATTTAAGTGCGCTGTCATTCGTGGTGTAAGCCCTGCTACCACTTGGTTTAAATCTTCAAATTCAAATGCATCTTCAACAATCCATCTTTGTAGTAAATCATTTAACCCTTCAAACAGTGAATCGTATTGTTCTCTTGTTATTGTAACTCTCGACATATTTATATGAAACTGAATGTTTAAAGCCTTTAGATATTAACCCATAATACTGCATCCCTTGGATTTGCAATCTGGCAATGCTATGAAACATGCCACCAAGTCGTCTACAGACGCGTGCGCAGCACAATGCGGATACTTTGCAACTTGTTCGTAGCGTGTAAGCCAGTCAGAAAACGTCTCATCATCACCAAGTCGTTTGATAGAATTGTAAACACTCATCAATAAATTGCATAAATCTGCATTTTGTATTTCATGTCGCATAGGACCCATTTTCTCAAAATCAATCATGCGTATTTTTTCACCATCAAACACAAGATTGTCTAAATGCAAATCAAAATGCATATACGATTTGTTGAATTCAACCAGGTGTGATATAAACACCTTTAATGCACGTATTATTTTTCCAAGATGTTTCGGTTCGCTGAGCCATCGTGCTACACTTTTGCCGCCGTTGCGATAAATGACTTGATGTGTATAGATTTTGCGTTGCCCCAAACGTTCTTCGTTATTTTCATACGTGTTTGACGAGTCATTCTTGTTTCGTAAGAAATTTGCATCTGTTTGAGCCCCTGCAAGTTTACATGAATGAAGTGGCACAATTGTATAATCGCCGACCGGATCCAATGCACGCACGGCAGCTGAATTGGCCAACTCGGATTCAACTTTATGACCTGGCACTGCCTTTGACACAAACGACGGCCCAGCAAATTGTGTATAAGAATTGTCGTCGCATTGTAATACGGGAGTATAGACAATGCCACTTACACCGCGACCAAGACGTTTGCCGCCACGTCTTGTGCGACGGCGACGTTGTTTTCTTGTCGGCATTTATTTAGTTAAGAGTTAAAAAGCAGGCATTCCAACATTTAGTTCAGAAACAGTTGATGCTACAACACTGGCACCAGCACCGGATGTGAGCGTTTCCATTACCTCTTTGACTTCCAACGCACCACTGACTTTATCAAGCAGCGCAGATGGGTCGCCACCTGCCCCATATATCCACGCATAGCCACCAAGACCAGATACAAGTAACCCGCTTACAAACCAACGAAACAGTACCGGTGTATCCGGGAGTTTTTTCTCTTTAAAGGAACTCCAACCGGCCGCGCCAAACAATGAAAGTAAGCCACCGATGATGGTAATGATTAGTAAAGCAATGGTTTGCATTCTAAGCGCAGTCAAGAAAAGCATACGCGCACGCTGCCGCGCTTTTACGCAAGTTCCTCAAAATCACCCGTGGAATCCAACGGTGCTTCCACCTCAATTTCTTCAGCTGCTACTGGCGCCGGCGCTGGTGTTGGCGCAGGCTTATCAAGATCTTCAACATCATCCAAACTAATGGATTCGGATGCCGCACTGATTGTGATTGGTACAGGAGCATCTTCTTCATCGTCGCCGCCACCAACATCCATTCCCCACGTACTTTCCGGTTTATCTTCGACACTTACCTTTTCAACATAACGAATCTCGCTTATACCTTGTGTAGTTTCATCATATACTGTATCATACGGCGTAAAATGCACAGCTGGTTCCGTGTCAATTATAAGGTTTGGAGCTTCTACGACGTTTGGAGCTTCTACGACGTTTGGAGCTTCCACAGCAGGAGATTCATTAGATTTTTCCAACTTTACGCCATCTGTTGGTAATGCGGCGACAACACTGTGGTCCGATGTTGATGATGTCACTGGACCCGGTGGAGTATCGAGTTTTTGAATAACTGTGGTCGCAGGTTTCTGTTCAGATTTGGGTGTTTCAGGTTTACTATCAAATGACACTTCGGATTCATCCAAAACGGACGATTTTTCTTGTACTGGCGGCGGTCCAGTCATTAATGCCTTTATAACAGGATGATTTGCGATTTTTTCATCTTGGATTGGAACTTCTTCAGCTTCGACAACCTCTCGTAGTTCTTCCAATTCCGCAGATTCCTCTTCGGAACTTTCGTCGCTGCTGCTTTCTTCAACCACCGGCTTTTTCTTCCCACCTGCAGACTTCTTTGCCGGCTTTATAATTTCGGCTTCCTCCTCTTCTACATCGTCGGCTTCCAAGTAATCCCGCAAAATGTTTTTTACCGGCAATAACGAGCGAACTGCTCCACTCAATGCTTCTGTACACATTGCTTCCGCCTGCAATATGTTTTTCTGTTTTTCGATTGGCGTTAACTCGTCTGAAAACATAAAGGGTGCTTTCCAAAATGCACGAGCACACTCCGTAAACACGCGGTGCAAAAAATGGTCAAGTTTGGGCAGGGTTATTTGCAACTTCTTTTGTTTCGAATTGACACGGATTGCAGTTAACATTTTGGTGTGTGCAATAAACACAGCAGTCATTAATTCTTCCACATAATCACAACGGCAATTATCCAAAAGGGTCGATATGTTTGTGTCAATTACATCCTGATTCCATTTAGGAACGGTTGCACAAAAATCCTGAAAGGCGGCCATTGTTCGACGGCCCTCCGTTGCCAACAATGTATTGTGTTCTTTGCGAAAAAATTCAACAAGCGGTGGTACAATCCAAGTACTTAATTGCTTTAAGTACTCATTGCGTGCCTCGGAAAACAGCGAGACAGATTCCATTTGTTTGGTCCATGAATGTATCTGGGAAACTTAACCGCGTGTTGCTAGTGTTCCAATGCAGTCAAAAAACAATGCACGTGGGCTGGTTCCACCAAGCCGGGACCAGGTCGCGCACGTGTTTGCAACCGTATGATTTTTCGGCCATCCTATTCTGAGCACATCGCGTAAATCAATACCTTGAAGACGGCACTGTGATTCTGTGTCAATCGCCCACGTAACCCATTCTGCAATTTGGTCTGTGGAACTTGGCCGTTTTGCAAGCGCTGATTCCAATAATTCAAACGATTGTATGGTTCCGTTATGCAATAATGAAAGTGCGTTTAAAATTGCAGCGCGCAAATTGCCAAATGTATATTGAACGATTTTTTCAACTGATTTACGTTCTATACGAAAATCAGTGCGACGAAGTAATTCGTATGTAATTTCGGTCGATTCCGGTGTATTTACAGAAACAATTGCCGAGCGACTAAGAATTGGCTCTGAAATTGCTCCTGCATCACGACATTCAAATGCAATACGTGTGCTTCCGGAAGTTGTTTCCAACATACGACGTAAAAACGCTTGTGTGTCTGCCGTTAATGCATCTGCACGCTCAAACACAATCCAGCGTAACTTACCATCATTCTGTTTTGAACCGCGTGCAAAAATACGAATATTGTCACGCACATCACGTAATCCAGAATTTGCTGTACAGTCAATAATAAGTTGTGGGAACCCCACAAGGGCAAGACGGAAAAAAAGGGACTTTCCGCATCCAGGAGGACCAACAAGTACTGTATGAGATGCGGTGTTTTCTTGGATTTGTTTATACAGATTTAACCACGTTGTATTGTTTCCAACAATATCTTCCACCCGTTTTGGGCTGTGCGGGTCAAAGGTTTGACTATCCAACATTGCTAAAATTATAGTAGTTTGTAATGTTTAGGTCATTGTAAAGATCGTACATTTGTACAGTATCTGGTATTGTTGGCTGCTCACGCTTCATAAAGGGATTTGCACCACAGTAAAGGATTTCTATTCCATACGGTAAATATACAAGTTTTTGTATTACGTTGTTAAAACAATTGAATCCGCGCAGGGAAGGAGGAAGCGGCGGTAGTTCTGTAAGCAAATTATGTGCACAATCCAAATAGTGTAAGTTTGGCGGAAGTGTTTCGGGCAAAGATATAAGTTTATTTGATTTGCAAATAAGAACACCAAGACCAATCGGTAAATGATCGGGTAAAAATGTAAGATTGTTTTCCATACAATTTAGATGAACAACCGAATTGGGAATCTTTGGAAGATATGGAATACGGTTATGTGTACAATCCAGATAGAAAAGACTGCTAGGCAATTCTGGCAAAGATTTAAGTTTATTGTATGAAAGTATAACTTTTGTAAGTGTTTTTGGAAATGGTGGTAATACACGAAGTTTATTATGTGAAACATCGCATTGTGTTGCATTTTTCGGCCACGTATCGAATTCGTGAATTATATTATACCGACAATCCAAAATAGACAGATTGATTGGAAATGTTACAGGCAGCGTTTGTAAATAATTGTGTGAACAATTAAAATACGTAAGATTGGGCGGAAGTATAGCAGGTAAGTTTCGTATTTCGTTATGTGCAATATTTAAATTACGTAAACTCATTGGAAGATTCTTTGGAATATACTTCAAGTTGTTGAATTTACAAACTAAATTGAAAAGGGATTGTGGATAGAACCCCTTTGGAAGATGATGCAACTTATTGTCGGATGCATAGAGTTCAAATAAGAATTGTGGAAGTATATTTGGAAGTTCATGTAATTCATTATGGCTACAATCGAAATAACGCAGTGAATCGGGCAATGATTCAATTGTATGCATTTCATTTTCTATACAGACAAGTTTATGAAGACACTGCGGGAGTGATTCCAACACATCCAAATAGTTGTATGAACAATCTAATTCTTGAAGGTCGTCGGGTAGATTTTCAAGTTTTGATATATTATTATGAGATATATTGAGTCGTTTTACATTAAATGGAATAACTGGTACAGATTTTAATTCTAAGTAGGATAGATCAAGAATTCTGTAATCATCGTCAAACATCAGCCATTGATGAATGCGTATATCCGCTTCTGTAACTTTGAATAATGGTTTCCAAAGTTTCTGAAACCGTGATTTCAATTGCTTGAACATTTGTTAAGTATAAAGATTTATACTTAACAAACGAAATTCTTAGATCAAGGGTCTAAAACCAAAAGAATCCGCCGGTTTGTCCATTTGCAGCTACATTGTTCGGGTTTTTGTTATTATTTGGTTTTTTCGACGGCTCATTGGTGCCTGTTGGATTCATTGCATTGTCGGTCTCGTTGTTTTTCTGTTTATTGGCATTGGTGGACACATTATTTGCGGACGCATTGTTTGCCTTATTTGCAGACGCATTGTTGGTGGATGCATTGTTAGCCTTATTATTTTTTGGCACAGATGTATTCATCGCATTTCCGTTCACCTTTTTCATAAAATCGGCAACTATATTTGATTGACCGCTTAATTTATTTTTAACTTCATTAAATTGTTCTTTGATTTCATCTTTATCCGAGATTTGATATTCACTTAGCTTAGATGCATCTGGTGCACCAGAATCGGCAAGTATTAATGCAATACCAATAAAATTATGTTCAAGTGCAATCTCCATCAAACTCTTACCGTTTTTGTCTTTTGCATCAAGGCTTGCTTTTGATTTTATTAATTCTTTAACAAGTTCTTTGCTCGAATCTGTAACTGCTTTGACTAACGATGTTTCACCGTCTTTATCTTTTTTATCTACTTCAGCACCATTTTTAATCAATGTATTTACAATATCTAAAAATTCGCCGCGAACCGCCTCTAAAAGTGGGAAATCTCCATCTTTTGTTTCTTCATTTACATTTGCCCCGTGTTTTAATAAAATATCAACAATATTTGATTTGCCTGACAAACAAGCTATCAACAATGGTGTTTCGCCATTTACACCCTTCTTGTTAACATCGGCATCGGCTTTTTCGATTAATTCGTTCACAACATTGGATAAACCGTATAAAACAGCATCAATTAAAGGTGTACTTTCTTTTTTATTGAAATAATTGTCCGATTCAACGTTTTCAAATCTTTTGTTTATATTTGCAAGCGGTGATGCATTTGCCTTGTTGTTGTTGGACGCATTGGCCTTGTTGTTGGACGCATTTGCCTTGTTGTTGTTGGACGCATTGGCCTTGTTGTTGTTGGACGCATTTGCCTTGTTGTTGGATGCATTTGCCTTGTTGTTGGACGCATCTGCCTTGTTGTTGGACGCATCTGCCTTGTTGTTGGACGCATTGGCCTTGTTGTTGGACGCATTTGCCTTGTTGTTGTTGGACGCATTTGCCTTGTTGTTGGATGCATTTGCCTTGTTGTTGGATGCATTTGCCTTGTTGTTGGACGCATTTGCCTTATTTTTGTTTGAGTTCGCTTTGTTTGTTTTATTGCGATTCGCATTTGTCTTATTCTTTCGTGTAGTGTTGTTCATATTTACACCTCTATTGTGTACATATAAAAAACCCGGGACATCGGATTAGATTGAATTCTTTCCACCAACACGTGCAGCTTTATGAAGGGGAATCACATAAGGATTTGATTCAAGCGATTGAACCATTATGGGTTCATTGCGAATAGCTGACACATCCAATTTGAGGACGGTGCGGGGACGTTGTGCACCCAAGACCTCCACAGAGGATGGTTCACCGGCAACGCGGTCAACGCCAGGTGCACGGTCATTTACCGAATCAGCAACAACACGACGGTACTGCAAATTCACATAATCTTCGCCATTAAAGACTTTCGTGCTGCTTGCAGTTGGCACACGTCCGCGAGCAATGTTTTCCTTTTGTGCATACTGACGCATTGCCACCGCATTTTGACGATTGGTTTCCGCTTTAGCAAACGCGGCACCAGCACTTCCTGTATAGGCTGATTTACCAGAAATCGCGCCTTTTTGTGTAAGACGCACACCATCTTGTACACGAGTTGTAGGGTTCGAAGGTAAATCCTGACGACCCATATTGCGATACGTATCCCAGTCCGCCAATGTGTTGCGCCCAGTTACACGCGCAATATCATCTGGATCATAAACGGTCAATTTCTGGGCAACATCTGCCGGCGCCATTACGCCCATATAATCGTTATCTTCCGTTGTTTCGCGAATTGTTGTGCGTGCCACATCATTGGGATCGTACACAGTTAACTTGGGCTGTGCTTCCGCCGGCGCAGCCATACCAATCCAATCATTGTCCACCGTTGTTTCTTTGATTGTTGTGCGTGCCACATCATTGGGGTCATATACAGTTAACTTTGGCTGTGCATCACCAGGTCCAGCAATGCCCAACCAATCATTATCCACTGTCGTTTCCTTGATTGTGGCACGGGCCACGTCATTGGGGTCATAGACCTTTAGTTTAGCAGGCATACCGCCACCCATTGCATTAAAATTGCCCGCGCTGCGTGGATTTTGAATGGTTTCCTCGGCACGTGTGGGACGCGCGCCATCCTGTAAAGGCAATGTGACTTCGCGACCATCGGGCGCCAAGTTTGTTGCCTGTACACGTTCGCCGGTATAATAACGTTCATTGGGGCGAATTTCCACGCCGGCTTTACCATAATCGTTTTGTGGCAAATCGGTGTCGGCATTGAAATTGTTTGTCGCGTCGGCGTTACGGAAACCCCACGAACCGTGCTGTTTGGCCAACGGCGTGCGCGTGGAACCGACAGTATATGTGGCTTTGCCTTCGGCCTGTCCTGCAACACCACTGTACTCTTTGCTTGTATCAGGGCGCACAGTGTGTTTCAATACTTGTGTGGAACGCACGGCAGGTTTTGTGTCTGCACCGACTGTTACAAAGTTACGCTCGCCATTTTCATTAATGTAAAATGTATCAGGTGTATATTTACGTACTTCGCCTACTGTTTCTGCAGTACCACTGGTTGTGATATAATGAGAACCAGGCACAACAGGCGTGTTGTAGGTTAATTTAGGATTGCTTGCAACACGCAAGTCATTTGTGCGCGGCATACGATTAATCACGTATTCTTCACCCGCCTGTTGTTGATAACCACCAGAAGGAATATGCGTAAATCCTTCGTTCAAGCCAGGACCCACACGAATTGGTTCCACAGGGCGTTCACCGGCACGATTGCGCGATTCCACAATACGACCTTCTACAAAATCTGTTGTAGACTCCATACCATATGGATTACCCATTGGTTCCTTTGTGGGTTCAAAAAACGGCGTTTGTTCGCGTTTGGCATACAGGGTTTTGCCCGAGCCGTTGTATGCATCAAGAACTTGACTATTTGCACCATCAATCATACTTTGTTTGACTTGTCCGCGAAAAAATGGGACCATATTGTTGTGTTTGAATTCACCACTTTTATACTCAATGCCTGTGAGCGGCGATACAAAAGCAGGACGGGCCGTTGCATCTTCCCAACGGTCAGGGCGTGTTTGAAGCACTGCATCTGCGCCGCCAGTTTGTGTTGGCAATGAAATTGGCGATACGGGTAATAATTGCGGACCTGCTTGCAATTTGGAAGGATACGGTTCAGAGGGAAGTGTTCCACCTGCCGGAAGTTGGAACATTGTATCATAACCGCCCTGCGGTGCACGAGGCTTACCTGGCACTGTTGGAGCTCCAGGGGGTGAGCGTTCGTTTGTGCGTGTCACAGTAGAATCTGTAAACCCTTCTTCTGATTTTTTGCCAAATACGGAATTGGCTGCATACCCAAGTCCTAATAGACCAAGAAATGCGACTGTCTCCATGGTGTCGGAACTTCTACCGTATGTATTGAGTTTCCTTTTTTAATATACAACACACAAGACTATTTTATTTACCATAAAAAAGTCTTGTAAAACACGTCAATTAAGCCTTGGAAGCATAATTATGTTGCGCATACCCTGTGCTTGGTGGGTTTACGGGAGCAGGCTGAACACCGTATAAGTTTGTGGGTGCAGCCGGGAGCGAATCTTCACCACGTGGGAAACTGTTCATTGCGCGTGACATTGCAGCATTAACATCCGCCAATGCACCTGTTTGAAGTCCTTCAAAACCAAGTTGAGGTTCAAATGGCGAGGGTGCAGGAATGATGGCGTCGGAATCAATGGGGTGAGGAATGCAAGGACGGAATTGATCCTTTGCTTGCAGACGGGTTGTTACCTGATTGTCAAACGGCATCATAACACCTTCCTGTGGGTTTTGGCACAACCATTCCCAACGATTCCAGCCAGAGGAACGAAGTGTGCAAGGTGGGTCCACTAACCGGGAATGCGTCTGTGGGAAATTGCATTCCTTGGCAGGTGTCAATGAAGATTGATTCATTTTGTTTTTGGATGGCTCGTATTGATTGCAAGTTGTGCGTGTACTTGGGCGATTAATGTTAAATAAATCCGATTCAACGTCCGTTTTCATATAACCGGCATTTTGAGATGCACCCCATCGTTGTTGACGAACAGTGGGTTCGGGTGCAAAACAAGCATTGCAATATTGCGGGGGGACATCCAATTGGTAACGACCGGGGCCCGTGGAAACACGCAAATCATCGGATGTTTTGCAGCCATCGTAGGTACGACGATTAAAACTTTGGTCTTTTAATGGAGGCAATGCGGCCATTCTCTGACACTGCTTGTCAAAATGTTTTTGGGATAAATATATGCATATATCCACGCGTAAATTGTGCGTGCACAGATTCATATGAATCATAATTAATTATACGCCATTCAGGGTTTTGTTGGCATTCGATTCGTCGTAAAATTAGGCTATGCGTATTTCCAATGCCAATTTCAATATAGCACGGCGTTTTATCACCATATTTTAATAATAAATTACTGGCTTTTTGAATTGTTGTTTCGATTTCATGTTGATTTAATGATGTCATAGTATGTACTAATACCAAAACATCAATAAGTGCTTTAGGCACTCACGCTTAATAGCGCATAGGATAGCATGTCTGCGTCTTTAGTTTTGCAGGAGTACCAACACCAGGCAGCGTTGTCATTTGGCAAGTGGGCAAATTACGAGGCGTTGTGTTGACCACGCGTACAGCACCCGTTGATTTATCACGGAAACTGAAGCTGGGTGGCATATCAGGGCAACCAGGGCCGCCAAGAGGGCAAGCGGGCTGGTATTGACGAGCAATGCATTTGGATTGCACACGTGTAATACCAAGCAAATCTGATTCTAAATCAACTAAATTGCCAGAAATGTTGGAAACTTCCGCGCCACCAACAAGACCAAGGGCATTGCGACATTTCTCAGGGTGTTCAAACTTGACGGGCATTTGCGTGTAGGCAAACATACCGGCAGACTGGTCGTCGCGCACAGTTTGCATATCCGTAGACCCAATTCGGTTCCAGGCGGAGTTCCACGGGGCAGCGGGACTATTGATTTCCATTTCTTCTATGGTATACGAAAAGTTTCATACATATGATTGCTGGGCGCATAAGCTTGCTGGGCGCATAAGCTTGTTGGCGCATATGCCGGGTATATTTTTACACGGCATATGAAAATCGTCATTCTTTAACAATTCAAATCACGGATAAATTGACGTGAAGGAATGCCGCCGCGAATCCATCCACTTGCAGCGACCTCGGGAACTAAATTTTTGGGATTTTGAATATGTGCAGCCAAGTGGGGCACCAAAGGTACAAACTGATTATCAAAGAATGTTTCAGTCACTGTGCCACAAGGACGTTCCACACGGGCAAATTCAGCGTAAATTAAACCACTTTCAATATCGGGATTGCCACGACCATTGCCCATATAGGGTACAGTGGCAAATGGACGGGACTGTGGGTGCAGTGGGCAGCGTTGGCGACCTTCCTGAGTGTAGTCCAAGCGAAGACGACTGTCATCGTCAATGCGTTGATTATTGAGGCCGAATCCTTCGCGGCCCAATAAAGTGGGATTGGGGTATTCTACTTTGGCGGCTTCGGCTTGTTTAGGAACCAAATTAGTTACTTGGTATTTTCCGGGACCTGCTTGGTCGCGCATTTGTTGCGCAACTTCGCACGAATCATCCCATGTGCGAGTGAAGGAATTGATTTGAAATTCGCCCTTGGAAGGGACAGCAACGCCACGAGGATACGGTGCAACGGGCATCGTTTTACTTCTACAGTGAATTTCCAGAATAATTTCAGGCGTATTTTGAACCAAGCAAAAAACATCCTGTGCTACGTGGAATCAAGCCCATTGATTTCAAGGAACTTGTCGCAGTAAATCCAATGGATGCACCCAATTTAAATGCACGTAATGCGCGTTTTGCATTTTTCATTGTACGAAACGGGCTTTTTTTCACACGCAATGTTTTGAATCCATACGGTTTGTTTCTGCACGTGTTGCGACCCATTCTAAGATTTAGTCATATATTTGCTTTCATCGTAAAGCCCATTGATTGAATTTGTAGGAATGCCATACAAATTCAATATAACCCATTTTATTGAAATTAAGGAGCGCCAAGCCAAGTCACAACTCCACCTTCTGTGCCTGTACGACATACAGAGTTATTGCCTTCTTTGCATGTGCGACCAGGTGTGCGATACAACCAATTCTGGAAACTATCGCGGTCATTGGGCACACTTGTACTGGGCATACTTACCCAGGTGCGTTGATTCTGTGTGTGTTGAAACACATCGGAAGGGTCGCCATACACACGTGTTTGAAATTCATCACTCAACTTACGACCCATTTCAGGCGTATCAATCATTGCCGCTGGCGGTTTCAACGGATTGTCTTTTATTTCATTTACTAAAATGTTCATAAATGGATTCGGTTCATTGGGTTGTGTGCGTGGACCCGCCCCAATAACATCCGCAATCGGTAAATTGGCCACATCCTCGCCACCAATCAACGCGGGCACAGGTGTACCTGGCATTGTAAACAGCGTCGAACTTACAATTGTGTTTTTCTCGCCTGGGGCCGCGTCGGCAAAACCTTCACGCACAACTCCGCGTTGTTTCATTCCATAAAAAGCCGCAACAGCCAGTATACATATTCCCAGTGTAATTCCAAGATACATACCATTCCATTTAAGCAATGAAAGAAGTACGCCCAAATAAATTCCAAACCGTGTTAATGAATTCAAAGCGGTAGCTGTGCATTTTTTGGATTCTGCTGTAAATGGAAAAAAATCGGTTGCGTTCTCAAACAATACGCGCGGTGATTCTGCCCAAAAGGGTGCACATCGGGTTGCGCTCATAGTACCTTATTTTACGATCAGGATTTTGATTCATCACGCAAACCTTACTTTTTACCCTTTTTACTGCCCGCGGGTTTCTTGGCATCTTCGGCGGCACACTGTGCCAACAATGCTGCTGCCGCTGCCTCGGATGCTGCAATCGCTTGTGGGCTCACAACAAGTGTATTGGAAGGCGCATTTGCGGCCGTCTTTTCGGCCTGTTTGCGTCGAAGACGTTCCTGCGCGGCACGAAGTCGGGCACTTCCTTCATTGCCAGATTGCTTATCCGTGCTTTTCATCATTTCGCTAAGTTGACCAAACATTGAAGAAAACATTTCATTTTCACTAAATTCCTTCATTAATTCTTCAGCTTCTCGAATAATATCATCGCGTTTGATTTCGCCGCGTTGGAACTTGTATTGAATCTTTTTTGCAATACGTTGCGCAGCAGTCATCAACATTTCAGGACGACGACTAAACAATTCCTGCAAATAGGTGAAAACCTGACCAGGGTTGTCCGTTTCCAACATATCTGGACTCAAGCCAAAGTCTTCGGGTTTGAATTCCTGTGCGATTTCGGCAGCAATCTTGGCAATATGGCCTTTGAACAACTTTTCAGGAATCTTGAAGCCGGCAGCAGATGCACCGCTCAAATCCTTGAAATTATCAAATCCAAATGTCTTTGCCATACCGGATAGTTTTTCAAACAGTCCACCCATGTCGCCAAACATTGAGGGTGCATCGCCACCAGTGCTACCTGCCTCTTTCAAGTGCTTCATCATTTCCTCCATATGTGCATTGAACCCTGAAATGTCCCAGAATTCACTGCCATCGCTGTCAGAAGATGCAGACACCAATAGCAGTGAACTTACGTATTTCCAGATAGCGGCGCGTGTTGCTGAACCCAATTCTTTCCACAACTTTTTGGTAAGTGGTGCACCTGGCACCAATTCAACGCCGGCACCTTCAAAAATGGATGCATCCTGATTTGCAACAGCAGCTGTATGATTCTTCCATACAGCGTTGAAATCGGCTTGGGCAGATTCAGAATCACGGGCAGTTTGAATGGCCGTGGCATATTCCGGAAATGTGCCAGCCAGGTCGTCTAGAAACTGCGCGTACAAAGCACTGAAGGACATATTTGTATTGAAAAGACGATTTATTCAATACAAACAACCGCATACGTTCGGGGGATTTACTTTCGAATACCAGCGGCAATTTCGGCACGAACGACCAGAATTTTACACCAGTTCCAAATTGCTTTTTTGTTTGCCTCACTCATTCCAGTCCAGTGACGGTCAAAGATGATGTAAGCAAATGAATATTCGCTATGCTCGCCGTGAAGTGCGACGTGTGCTCGTTTAATGAGTGCATCCTCGTCTTCTTTCATAACAGGCTCGTGAAACTCGGGATATACATATTCCATAAAACCGGAATGTAGAAGTTTTGGATTCATGCGTTTGATTGCCTTGAGTGCATCAAGTGCAGTTAGAATTTCTTTTTCTTCAGGATACGACTCCGTCAAATCCTCAACAAATTCAATAAGAGCATTGTTAAACACTGCAATGGGTGTAGCCATCCTTGTGAATATTGTCTTATACGAAGGTTTAAATTGTTTGGTCAACTTTTTCGCAACACTTTAACGACGCTGCGGTCCTGATGGAACATCGCGATCGCGTGCAGCCGTGTAGCGTTCAAAATCGCTCAATAATTGTTGTTCTTTTGCGGATGGTTTATGGCCACTGGCTGCCGAACGATTGCCGCCCGCTGCACCACCGACAGATGATGTTGGACCCACAAGTGATTCAAAGTTGCGTCCAATTGGATTCCAGCCGTTTTGTGAGTTAAATTCAGTTCCTAGCATACTGTAATTATCAGACCATTTTCCGGCACCCATTTCGGCGGCGTGATAGGCCAGTGGGCCTCCTGCATCTTGTCCTGCTGCAGCAGATGGACCTGCAGCAGCGGGCGGTGCACTTACGCCACCACGGGGCGCAGCATTTGGTCGAGGGGCAATATCGGGATTGTACGCCGGCATTGTAAGCGGCGCGTTTCGTTCTTCCAGCGCTTGCTGGGCAGATTTTTCAGCTTTTCCACCAAGACGACGTTCAAAAAGCCAGTTGTTTACGGGACCGGGGCCAACAAGTGGCTTCGAACTTCCCGCAACAAGCATGGTCGGCACGGATTTTAACCATGATGGAAGTGGCGGACGACCGGGCCGTGGGTCAACACAGACTAATTGAAATTCAGGAACATACGGCGTTTGTGATAATTCCTCTAAAAACGCCTGGCAATACCTGCATTTTGTGCTGTAATAAAACTGATGTTTGCTCATTGTGCGCCCGTTGTTTAATTGGGCGATTTCAAACATCCAAAAATCACGCACTCCAGGCACGGCATCTAAAAATTGATCGTCGTGTTTAGAATAGAGAGAAAATCAGAATCATGTTTTCGGATTATGTTCAGCTTGATCAAAAAAACCCGTCTTTGCTTGCGAATCCTGAGCAAAAATTGCGGTCAACCTTTCGCCTTTCGAAAACAAATGTAACAATCGCAAATACACTACGTCGTGCGATTATTTCAGATGCACCAAGTGTTGCATTTCGTACAGAACCGGCCGAAAAGTCAGATGTTGTAATTTCAGTCAACACGACGCCACTGGTGAATGAAATGATTGCACTTCGGATTGGATTGATTCCAATCAATGCGGATCCAATGACATTTAATTCAGATGAATATGAATTTGAGTTAGATAAGCAAAACAACGGCACTGAAATTATTGATGTGACTGCATCCGATTTCAAAGTGTACAAACACAACCCCGAAAACCCGCTTGAACGTATTAGCGTGCCAACCGAATCTTTCTTTCCTCCGGACCCAATCACAAAGGAAACCGTTCTTATTACACGGCTTCGTCCAAAATGGAATCCTACGGCTCCGGCGGAGCGTATTTCACTCAAAGCAAAGGCAACCGTGAGCAGTGGACGGGAAAATGTGCGTTGGAGCCCAACAAGTCAGTGTTCGTACGAGTACACACGGCTCGACAAATATCCACAGGATGAAAGTATTCAGAATTACATTCAAGAAACGCTACACGCGTGGTTGAAACTAAATAAGAAGATTGTTGACCCCAAAAACCCCAAAAATGATGATGAAAAAAAGAAAATCGATATGTTTACCCGTGAATTTCATACAATGGAAGTTCAGCGTTGTTACTTCAAAGACCCAAAGACACAAGAACCCAATGATTTTACCTTCTTTGTTGAATCAGTCGGTGTCCAGCCAGTTCCGCAAATTGTAGATGCAGGCTTATCGTCAATCATTGCTTTGGTTGAACGTTATCAAAACCTGGATACCGAGATGCCATCTACTATGCGTTTACAACAGGGCGACGCACGATTTCCTTGCATTGATGTGTTCTTCACGCACGAAGACCATACGCTGGGTAATTTACTTTCTACGTATTTGGAGGAACACAATGTCAAAAATATGGATGAAATGCAAAGTGAAGATGAACCCACACTAACATACGTTGGTTACAAGATTCCCCATCCTCTTCGTCCCGAAATGTTTGTGCGCATTGCACTCGCAAAACTAAAAGACAACATTGTTGTTGGCGCTGAAGAGGATATTGAAACGTTGAAGGCGGGTGCACGTTATGCCGTTGCAAACGCATGCAGAAAACTGCGTGATATATTCCAGAGCATGCGCCAAGAGTGGAACAAGTTGCACATTAAATCCGCATAATATAGTAAGAATGGAATTGAGTACGCGAATGATGCAAATCGCATCTGTATTTTTTGCAGTGTTGATTGTGATTGGAACATATTTATATTTCCGGACTCGTGGATACAATAAAGTGACCGAAGGATTTGCAACAATTGCGTTAGATGGCGAAGCAATGCCCAAGTGTTTTTTACGAAATGTAGATGCACAAAACTTGTTGGCGCGCTTTCAAGCGCAAAAGGTCGTGTCGCCCAATACGGATGCTGGAATGGCCTATGACGAATTGAAACTTATTTTACAAAAAGCACTTTGTATGGATGCAGATATTACAGGAACCGCTGCAGGTCCATACAGCACATATCAGCTTCCCTTTGCCACGATGCATGATATGGAACCCGTGGCAAGTTTTGTTTCCCGATGCACCCGTCACGCCGTTCGTGAACGCGATATTGATTTAACAATTGGTAAGTTGCAATCACGTGGCGAAGAGTTGATAAAACGCCTATGTGTTGATAAAAAAACAGCCGCATCTGCCGTGCAAGAGTTTGGCATCATCTTACGTGATGTCAAAGATCGCATAAGTGTGCGATGCTTGGAAGGGAAAGCAACACCAATCAGCCATCCTCTTGGTGTTCGTGACCCTGGATACTTTGAACCTGAGGCAACCAAGGAATTAAGCCCTTACAAAATCACAGGCGATTTTCAATATACGTAAGTTTGCTGGCGCTGGCGCTTAAGCTTTCTGGCGCTTAATCTGTAAGCGTGTGTCCCCCCAGAAGTGCAGCCACAATATATCCATGTCCAAATGGATATTTTGTGTCATTGATTTTTTCAATAAGTAATTCACGCGTTAACGGAAGACATGTTGGTGTACCATCTTCCAAACGAGGCCCGTCAAAATCATACACAACAATTGTTTCTGTTTTTGCACGTTCACGCCATTTTGCCAAAACGTCCGAATCTTTCACAAGTTCGCGATATTCTGGCACGTACACTTCTTTTCGTGAAGTTATATAATCGCGTGTAACACCGTCGCCGTGGTCGCTGTGCAATACGACCAACCCTTTTGAGCCAGGGTAACGACGTTTGCCTTCTGTTTGTGTACGCCACCACGTAAGTTGTTTTGTGCGATCCAGTGTTTCATACACTTTGCCTGATTGCCAATAATTTTCGAAACAAGCGTAACCCTTGTATGCTCCGGCAATCGGAGTCATTGGACTAAACGTAAGACGTTCCTTTGAAGTTTTAGACTGTGCGGAAGTAACATTTAATGGAATGGAATTGATGGGTCGCGGGGCCCAAGTCCCACGCATATTCATGGAAGCAATGAAGACCGGCATTTTACTAAATACATAATGTATGCACATTGTATATTTGATGATTCATTTTTTCTACACCCCAATTATACAATGTCTGGTACAGGCTCTAAGTTTTATGCGATCCGTGAAATTGGAGGATACACGTATAGCAAAAATGCGTTAAATATTGGCACTGCTGCAGCAAAAGCAGCCGGCATCCAATTTTCACAAATTGGCACAGTTGTGAATTGCCCAAATCTAGCAAGTTTGACAAGTTTGTATGAGCTTTTTTACACTGGAGCAAATAGCGCAAACTACACTGTTTGGAATACAACAAGCCCGCGGTTCCGCGATCTTGGCAATCGTGCCTACTTCAAAGTAAACGGATTCATTGTTCAAACGTGGGCACTTGTAACATATGTAAATGGAAAACTGACAGAAGGCGCAGGACAGCCATCTGTATGGTTGCCGATTTATGCGTCGTTTGATGCGCTTACGGATCCCATATTTGATGATCCTCGTGTTGTTAGCTTGAATATCTAAATCGCCGGATTTAACAACCATCTGGACCAGGACGCCAACTACCTTTTGATTTTTCACAAATACGTATTTTATGTTTCCTTGTTTGTCCACGCGTTTTATGCATTTTACGTGTGCCTTTGCCACCACCAACTGCCTTGTATCCAAGTCCGGCGCGCACTTGATTCATTAGTTCTTTTGCATCGGCAACAGTCATTGACCCAATCATTACACCCCGTTTGAAAGCCTCAAACTCTCCACGAACGGCGGCATGACGCATTTTTGTCCCACTCATTCCAGAAGGTGCATTTGACGTATTGCGTTTGGCGCCGGCGGGAAGTACCGATACATTGTTTGACTTATCAAACATCTTTGAAAATGTAGGCACACGGTCACTTCCAACTAGTAAGATTAACGATGTGTAACCGACCGCACGAAGTTTATCGGCTACTTGGAAAATGGTTCGACAATCGTGTTCAGTCGTGTTTATGATTTTTACACCAGAATCTGCATGCATCTTTTGCAACCAATGTACTTTTTGATACACACTCAATGGGTTTTCATTTGCATCACACGTCTCAAATGTATTTGATTCCATCATATTTTTGTATTTTTTGCTTTTTGTATATTTTGGTAAATCATTGCAACGACTTGAAACAAATACGTATGCATCGGCGCCGTTTTCTTCGGCCGCAGATGCTAATGAATCAATGAGCACCTTGTGACCAATTGTTGGAGGTTGAAAACGCCCAAATGTAAAAACAGCCGTAGCGTTGACTTTTTCAATTGCATCGCCTGACATCTCTTACTGTTTACATACAAATTAATTTACTAAATGCAATTTATGTAATAGAATGCATTTAGAATTCAGCAAATAAAATTACATTGCACAAGCACAGTTGCCAGGGTGCAATAAGGAAATCAACACAGCAAGACCAAGAATTTGCCATACGGATTTGGCAGGTTTGATTGCGGGCACAAGGGCAGACAATACATTATTCCACAAATACTTGCCAGCAAACAATACCAACAAAAATACCACGGTGACACTTAACACAGAAACAAGCGCCATACGAGCCGGAGTACCGCCAACGCCGCTGCGGCTTTCAAATGTTTCTGTTTGCGCATAGGGAGTCATTTCAATGCCTGCATTAATAACATTTGCAATCGCACCACCAAACATCTTTTCTATTCTTCAACCGCAAAAAAAATCAACGAGATGCGCGGTCATCGTCGCCGCGCACACCCTGTAACCGCAAATCGTGTTTAGTGATTGTGGAACGCCGTTCTTCCAAATACGCAATCAGATTTTTTGCACGTTCTTCATCACCGCTAAAAAAATCCTTAAAATGTTTCAACATAAAATCACTGGAAAGCTTTTCGGACACTTCACGGGTTTTATGAACAATTGCACCGCGACTTACATTTAGCTGGACCAGATTGTTGGAATCCATAATCCGCAAAATCAATTCCTTCAGGACTTTGGATTGGGTGCGACGCTGTTTGATTTCATTATTAAACGTGGAAATCTCTTCTTGCAATGTCATCCATCGTTTCAACAAATTCGGGAGCTCTGCAATCGTTGTTGCAGGGTCTGCAGTAGTCACAAGATTGGACATTCTTATATATAGTATTGTGTTCGGCATTTAGACCATTTTAGGGCCGCCACAGAAAAAATGAAATCGCACACGATGAATAATGGATACGTACAATGCCGTCTAACGAAAACAGTACACGATTTGTGCGCCAACTTCTCCTTCACCGATACAAAAACATTCTTGATAAATTGCAGACCGTCTACAATTTATCAGATGCACAAATGGTGGAATTACGTGAAAAAACACTCAACATTCATCGGCTTGTCATAGACCGCACAGATAAGTGAAATATTCGTCACTGAACCCATAATGGCATCCATTGGGTTCCGATTCGGCCGGTACACGGCGCGATGTACTATTTCCACCGTGCAAAAACGACACAATTATGCCTTCTGGTGGTATTTCCTGTGTTTTTTCCATACGACCCGCTAAAAAGGCTTCGCCTTCCGCAACACTTATATCTGCAAATGTACGCGCTGACCAAAAGTCACGCGTAAAACACAAGCTCGCTTCACTGACTCGCTCTTCGGGCGCCAAATCAAGCGGAGGTACATTAATCGCACTAATGTATTTTTGTGTATGATACATAGGGATTGTGCTACAATAGACGCATTCTGAACCGGTGCCACGTAACCAGGAAATACGACTCAGTATGCTTTGTTTGGGATAATGGTCATCATCATCCATCATGACAAACACGGTGGCATCGCCTGCTGCAGCACAGCCGCGGTTGCGTTTTTCACCCACGCTGAGTTTTTTGGGTAAGGAAAGATACGTAACACGCACGTGCGGGTTTGCCTCCTGGAATTTCATAATATCGCTATCCACGCGACCAGCCGTGCTGTCGTCCACTACAACCCAACGCAGTTTTTCAACAGGATAATCGGCTAGCAGCACATTGCGTGCCATATTATGGAACCAACGTGGGCGGTTATGTGTAAGTGTAACAATACCAACCACTGGTAAATCTCCGTCC
>Ga0214921_10003402_pt1 | contig 24392 bp, 17 predicted proteins | sample LL1505_MetaG_FD_177992 | JGI IMG/M metagenome (GOLD analysis project Ga0214921, IMG submission 177992) | Freshwater microbial communities from Lake Lanier, Atlanta, Georgia, United States - LL-1505 | ecosystem: Environmental > Aquatic > Freshwater > Lake | place: USA: Georgia | collected...
ATTGTTAGTAAACTTCCAATGATGTAAATCCACATTTGAATAATGTGCATCATGTGCATAGATGCAATTAAAAATCAAGCTTGCAAAAAAAAGTGTAATAATCTTTTTCATGTTTTTATTTATTATGTAGCAAATATAATTTTACGATAATTTTTTTTTGTATAAAATTACAAAGCAATTTAATGATTTAAAGGAGTTATGATCAAAATAGTGCTTAATTTATAGCCTTGCTGTTCAAGTTGACAAAATAGTGCCCTTTATTTTATAATTTTGGACCAGCGTTTAAAACTCTTCTAACTTTTTATTACCAAATAAAACGAAGGCAAGCTCTGATGAACAATAACTTATTTTGTATAGTTTTATTGCCAAAGAAAAACTTCGATTAATTAGTATAACTAATTTAATTCAAATCAAAAGTACATTGAATAGCAAATTTTCATTAAGATTACATACATGAAAAAAATACTTGTCACAACAGCCTTAGGCTTATTTTTGTCTTTTATCTATGTAAATGCCCAAGATATTATTGTTAAAAATGATAATGCTAGGGTTTTGACACATGTAGTAAAAATAAACGAGTCGTCCATTCAATGCAAGGGATTAGATAAAAATGCGGATACAACATTTTCATTTAAGCCTAATGATTTGAAAATGATTATTTACGAAATAGGGAATATTCAGTATTTCAATGAAAATAAAAAAGTCAGCGTAAATGATGATTATTCAAATGCATCAAATAACAAAGCCGAAATAGAGAAAAAGAAAGAAATTAGTACTAACTATAATGGCTCCATAGAACTTGGCGGTGGCTTTACAGGAGGTATATTTGAATCGCCATCGAGACGAAGTAGTTATAACCCATTTGAAATTAATGCCCGAGGATTATACCGAATTTCAAAAGAAGGTAAATTGATGATAGGTATAAACCTAAATTATTCAAATTTAGTATTGCTTTCTTATTCAAAAAGAACTTCAGGTCAATTGGTATTACAAGTTATAATGCATGAAAGTAAAAGTGATGTAATCTATTTTAATGCCTTAGCTGGTTTAGGGTTTTTTGAAGATTATAGTCAAAGAAACTTTTTTGGCACATTAACAAACAATAGAATTTTGCCAATGGCACATATTGGATTTGGTATAAAGCATTTTTTTAACAATGCCCGTGCAGGATTATTTATAGAGTCTGGTTTTGGTGGCCCTTATTTATTAAATACTGGATTCTTTTTTTATTGAGAGAATATGATGTTCTTTTCTTAGTATAAAATCAAACGAAAACTATTCAATTAATTTTTTTTCGATAATCTTTTGTTCTAAAAAATCGGAACCTTTTCCCGCAGTTTTAGCTTTGTTCCAGTATTCAAAAGCCATTTCTTTGATATCTAGTCTGTATAAAATATCGCCATAATGTTCTAATAAAACTGGGTTTTTATTACCGTCAATAGCAAGTGCTTTTTCCATATAAACTTTTGCATCGGCATATTTTTTTGAAGCATACAAAATCCATGCATAAGTGTCTAGATAACTTGCATTATTTGGTTCAAGTTCATTCGACTTTTTACTCATTTCTTCTGCCTTTTCCAACTTTTCCATTCTCATCGAAAGATAATAACTATAGTTGTTCAAAACATAAATATCATTGGGGTTTAAGTCCAACGCTTTGTCGTAACATGAATCTGATTTTATATTGTTTTTGTCTTGGTTATATGAATCGCCTAAATTAGCCAAAAATTGTCCTTTCATATTTTTGTTATCCACAACATAATCAATACCTTTTGTAAAAGCAGTAATAGCATCTTTAGTTTTCTTTAGTTGTGTTTTGGCAATACCAGTTAATAAATATGCAACAGCCTCGTTAGGGAACAATTCAATACATTTGTCGGCATCAACACTCATATTTTCCCAATCGTTCAATTGCGAATCAATAACAAGTAGTTGATTCCATATTAAGAATTTACTCTTATCAATTGAGATGGCTTTTAAATATGACTCTCTGGCTTCTTTATATTTCTTATCACGAAATAAAAAATCGCCTTGTACCGCATACGACTTTGCTTCATTAGGATGAACCCTTACTACATCTTCAACTAATTTGTGTATTCCTATTTGCGAGACTGTATCTTTATTTTCTACACTATAAAAAGTAATTAGCCAATTTATTTTTGTATCAATTTCAATATCCTCGTTACTAAAGAGTACATCCAGCTCGTCAAAATATTTTTGCTTTTGATTGTTGTCGCGGTAATAATCAGCTAATTCAAAGTGGGTAGAAATGTCATTAGGGTCAAGTGACAGCGCTTTTTTATATGCATCTAATGCTTCATCATTCTTGTTGTTAGCTTTATATAGTGCACCAAGTAATGTGTAATATCTAGCTTTAGATGGATCGGTTTTTATCAGTTTTTCAACTTCATCTTTTGCTTTTGAAAATTTATTTTGTCGTAAATAAATTTGTTCTTTTTTCAAAACGATTTCTTCAGTAATACCTACCTGCAATTCTAATTTATCAAGAACCTGAATTGCTTTCGAGTAGTCGGGTTTTAATAATAATAAATTTACCCAGTTTAAATACCAATCAGTTCTATCTAGATTTTTCTCAATAGTTTTTTCATACACTTTTGATGCTTTATCGTATTGCTTATTTACTTTTAATATTTCGGCATATAGTGAAGCGTAGTAACCATTATTATTATCAGAATCAAAAGCTATTTTAGCCATTGAAATTGCGTTCGAAAAATCATTTTTCTTCAAGGCATACATTGCCAACTCATAGTTTGCCGCGCCGTTTTCTGGCCAAATGCTGATGCATTTTTTTAGTAATTTAATAGCCTCGTCGCTATTACCGATAATCTTTTCTTTATTGGCATCATAAAAGTATTTATCAAACTCCAAACGTTTTGTTTCTGGAATTGTATTTTTTAACTCACTAGTTTCTTTTTTAGGTTTTAAAAAACTACAACCGTAAAAAGTAAAAACCGAAATAAAAAAGATAGATATTATTTTTTGAGTGTATCTCATTTTGGATTTGTTATGCTTCTAAAACATTGTAATCGCCAACACTATATTCTTTTGATTTTCCGTTTACCTCAGCAAAGTTACCAATCATTGAGTTGTCAATCACTACTCCATTTACTTTAGCATTGCTTTGTACAATTGAATTTTTAATGATGGAATTGTCGACTTTAGAGTTAGCTCCGATTGAAGCATGCGGACCAATAATTGAATTTTTAATCACTACATTTTCGCCAATAAAGCTAGGTGCGATGATTGTACTGTTTTCAATTTTAGCTGAATCAGCAACTAGTTTTTCGTTGCTATTTATTTCCAACATTCTTTTGTTGGTATAAACTGTAGCATCTTTATTACCGCAATCAAGCCACTCATTTATAGCTCCAGGAGAGAATTTAACTCCTTTGGCTTTCATATTTTCAAGGGCATTCGTCAATTGATATTCACCTTTTTCCTTCAAGTCATTGTCAATGAGGTATTGCATTTCGGAGCGTAGGTTTGCACCATCTTTAAAGTAATAAATACCAATGATGGCAAGGTCAGATACAAACTCTTGAGGTTTTTCAATAAAATCGGTAATAACATTTTCTGAGTTTATTTTTACAACTCCAAATGCTTTTGGGTCTTCAACTTTTTGCACCCAAATAGTACCATCATTTTCTTCACTCAATTTAAAATCGGCACGGAATAAAGTATCTGCAAATGCAACAATTACTTTTCCGTCTAACAATTCTTTGGCGCATAATATTGCGTGTGCTGTTCCGAGCGCTTCTTCTTGGTAATATATTTTGCCTTTTGCTCCAACATTTTCAGCAATCTGTATTAAATTAGCCTCTGCCTCAGCACCAAACTTTCCTATTATAAATCCTATTTCATCAATTTTAGTTGTACAAACTTTTGCAATATCTTCAACTAGACGCTGCACCATAGGTTTACCTGCAACAGGTATCAGAGGTTTAGGAACTGTAAGTGTGTGAGGGCGCATTCTTTTGCCCATACCTGCCATCGGAATAATTATCTTCATGTTATTAGTATATTAAAATTTAAAATTCAAAGTTTACAATTTGAACTTTGATAAGTTATTATCTACGATTCTTAATTAATATTTTTTTTATTTACCTGTGCTTCCAAATCCGCCAGCACCTCTTTCTGTTTCTTCTAAGGAATCTTGTGCAGTCCAAACAACATTTTCATGTTTTGCTATAACCATTTGTGCTATGCGTTCGCCTGATTTTATAACAAAGTTTTTGTTTGATAGGTTTACTAGTAAAACTTTTATTTCGCCTCGATAGTCTGCATCAATAGTGCCTGGAGAGTTTAAAACAGTAATGCCGTTTTTAAATGCAAGTCCGCTACGAGGCCTAATTTGAGCTTCATAGCCAGCTGGTAATTCCATAAATAAACCAGTAGCAATTAAGATTCTTTCCAATGGTTTAAGTTCAATTTCAGCATCAATAAAAGAATATAAATCCGCACCAGCACTAAGCAATGTTGAATAATGTGGAAGAGGATTGTTTGAAGTATTTTTTATTTTTATTTCTAAACTCATCAATTACTTTTTTATAAAAGCGTGCTAAAATAAAATTATTTAAATAAGCTAAAATTTAAAAAAGTTTAATTCAGGTAAAGAACGCAGCTAATTCAACCAAATAAATTTTCTTTAAAAGTTGTTGATTTTAGAAATCGTAGTTTTCTAATTCAAAATCAAGTTGCTTTTTGGGCAAATTGGCTTTTGCTACTTTAATAAATATTTCATCGCCAATTCTGTACATCTTTTTAGTTCTTCTGCCAGTTACACAATAGTTGTCAGCATCAAATTCAAAGTAGTCTGATTTAATATTGCTCAAACGAATAAAGCCTTCACATAAATTTTCTTCTATTTCGGCAAACATTCCAAATTCGGTTACACCAGAAATAATTGCTTTAAAAATTTTGCCAACTTTATCTTGCATAAACTCTACTTGTTTGTATTTGATGCTTGAGCGCTCTGCATCAGCAGCAAGTTTCTCTCTATCACTGCAATGTTTACAAAGTGGTTCTAAAATATTTGCAGTGTACACTTGCTTTCGTGCAACCAATTTCTCTGCAACTTTTTTCAAGGTAGACTTTTGTTGATTTTCACTTAAGTAATCGGCCAATAATCTATGAACCAAAACATCAGGATAACGGCGAATAGGAGAGGTAAAGTGAGTGTAATGTTCAAATGCTAAACCATAATGTCCAATATTTTTAGTTGTGTAAATAGCTTTTGCCATGCTGCGTACAGCCAATGTTTGCATAAGATTTTGTTCCTTTTTACCTTTTACTTCGTTCAGCATTACATTTAATGACTTTGCAATTTCTAAGTGCCCGGTAGTTTTTACTTTATATCCAAACTTTTTGGCAAACTTAGAAAATGCTAATAGTTTATCCTCGTTAGGGCTGTCATGAACACGATATACAAAGGCATTTGCTTTTTCTTTCTCCTTTATTTTTTCAATAGCGCCACTTATTAATTCAGCAACTTTACGATTTGCTAAAAGCATAAAATCCTCAATCAAATTGTTTGAATCTTTTGCAATTTTGAAATAAACTCCTGTAGGTTTGCCATCTGGATCAATATTGAATTTTACTTCTCGCGTATCAAAACTTATTGAACCTTTTTTGTATCGAACAGCGCGCATTTTTTTAGCTATACTATTCATAATTAAAAGTTCATCTTTCAAATCTCCTTCGCCTGTTTCAAGCACTAGTTGAGCTTCCTCGTAACTAAATCTGCGTTGACTATTGATGATGGTTCTTCCGTACCATTCGTCAAAAATATTTCCTTCATCATCTAACTCAAAAACTGCCGAGAAGCACAATTTTTCCTCGTTAGGACGCAATGAACATACCTTATTGCTTAACTTTTCAGGTAACATAGGCACAACCCTATCCACTAAATAAACTGAAGTTGCTCTTGTATAAGCTTCATCATCCAAAACACTTCCTGGCAGCACATAATGAGCTACATCTGCAATGTGAATTCCAATTTCGTAATTTCCATTGTCTAATTTTTTGAATGAAAGTGCATCGTCAAAATCTTTTGCATCAACAGGATCAATGGTAAATGTTGTAGTTTTCCTAAAATCGCGGCGATTACTAATTTCAGTTTCACTAATTTTTTCAGGAATTCTATCCGCTTCATCTTCTACTTCTTTAGGAAAATGATATGGTAAATCATATTCGGCAAGTATGGCGTGCATCTCAGTATCGTTTTCGCCAGGGTTACCCAAAACAGTGGTTACTTCGCCTTGCAGATTGTGGCTATTATCGCCCCAATTGGTAATTTTTACCAATACTTTTTGTCCGTTTTTTGCACCATTTATCTTGTCTAAAGGTATAAACATTTCTGGTGCGTTTTTGCTGTCAGCATTTAATGCGGCATTGTATCTACCAATCTCTATTATTCCAACAAAACTTTGCTTGGCTCTTTTTACGATTTCAATAATTTCGCCTTCAATACGACCTTTGCCGCGTTGCGGTTGAATTATCAATTTAACTGTATCTCCTTTTAATGCTCCGTTTACTCTGTTTGCCGGAATAAAAACATCTTTATCAATGCCTGAAACAGTTACAAAGCCATTGCCACTTGGCATCAAATCAAGAACTCCGCTTTCATGTTTTACATTATCTTGATTTAAACGATAAATACCTTTTGCAATTTCCTTTATTGTTTCATCAAACTTTAAACTATCTAATATTAGTTGAACGCTATTTTGTATTTCAGGACGGTTGTTTTTTCTTAGTGCAATGCGTTTTGTAATGTTATTGTAGGTAAATGATGTTGATGGATTTTGATTGAATAAGGTTTGTATTTGTCTTGTTACTGTTTGCGCATTTATTGGCGCAGTACCTTTTGTTTTTTTACTCATTTAATAATTTTAATGAAGCTAAAGTAATTTAAAATATTTGTTGTAATTAGATTTTACAATTTGTTAAAGTTGAGCAAAAATATTGGATTTTTAATAAACATGATTTTTAACTTGAAACTGTTCACTTTAATATGGAAATTAAACCAAACTAATGTATAACACAATTTTATGTTTTTGATTATTATCTTACTAAAGGATTGATTCAAAATTGAAAACAATACTGTTCCATAACGAAAGCATGCTTAACTTAACAATTAGCGATTGTAAGCAGTATAAGTAACTACATCTTTATCTGTAATTGTATTATCACACAATATTATTAGACGTTCAATTACATTTTTAAACTCTCTGATATTTCCTGTCCAAGGCATTTTTTGCATTTCTTTTAATGCTTCTTTAGTGAAAGATTTTTTTGTCATTCCTTGCTCATCACAAATTTTATTTACAAAATATTCGGCAAGTATCGGAATGTCTTCTTTACGTTCGGCCAAAGACGGAACATGAATTGGAATTACGTTTAACCTATGGTATAAATCTTCTCTAAAGTTATTTGATTCAATTTCTTTTTTCAAATCTTTATTGGTAGCTGCTATAACACGAACATTTATTTTAAACTCCTTGTCGCCGCCAACTTTTGTAATTTTATTTTCCTGCAAGGCACGCAATACTTTGGCTTGCGCCGATAAACTCATATCGCCTATTTCATCCAAGAAAATTGTTCCGCCATCGGCTTGTTCAAACTTGCCTTTGCGTGTAGCAATAGCACTTGTAAATGCTCCTTTCTCATGTCCGAACAATTCACTCTCAATTAATTCGGAAGGAATTGCGGCACAATTTACTTCAATTAGAGGTGCATTATTTCGATTACTTTTTTCATGAATGGAACGTGCTACTAACTCTTTACCTGTTCCGTTGCTACCTGTTATCAGTACACGTGCTTCGGTAGGAGCAACACGTTCAATCAATTCAATTATTTTTTTTATTTCACCACTGTTACCAATCATTTCAACGGTGCTTTTTCCTAATTTCTTTTTCAGGATTTTTGTTTCGGCAACCAATTCTTTTTTATCCAAAGCATTGCGTACAGTAACTAATAGCCTATTTAAATCCAAAGGTTTTTGAATAAAATCAAACGCACCTTTCTTTACAGCCTCAACAGCAGTTTCAATGTTGCCATGTCCAGAAATAACTATTACTTGTGTTGCAATTCCTTGCAATTGTAGTTGTTGTAATAATTCTAAGCCATCCATCTGTGGCATTTTAATGTCGCACAACATCAAGTCATAGTTATTTTTCTTGAGTTTTGCTAAAGCATCTGTCCCATCAACAGCATCATCCACTTTAAAATTCTCCAACTCTAATACATCTTTTAAAGTATTACGTATCGCGCGTTCATCATCAACAACTAATATTGTTTGCATAACTTATCTTATTTATTCAATGACCATTATTAATACATTCAACAATTGCGGTGTAAAATTTATTTTTAATTCTTTCCTTTTTTTTCTGAGCAATAATTCCTGCATGTAACACACCACCTTGGTAGTAGCGCTGAAACCAAGGACCAATACCAATAATGGCTTCAATTGGCGAAACAGTTGTTGCTACTGTAAGGTACAATGTAACAAAACCAGCGGTTAATAAAAATGAGTTTATACTATTTTTTACGTCTCCAGCATAAGCTTGTCCTAGACCGGGCAAAAAATAGCTCATTATTTTTGCGCGCCTTACGCTGAATTTATTTTCATGCAAAAATAATTGGTACAATTCGTCAAAGTTTTTTTTATATACCTCCGATTTGGGATACATGTTTTGTAATATAATTTTAGCTTTTTCGTAATCTTCCTTCATGAAAAAGATACTGCCCTCATATAGTTTTTTTCTAAATTGATTTGCTTTAGTAGTCGAATCGGGAAGAGCATATATTTCCATCAAAGCATAGTCGTAGTTTTTTTGCATCATAAAGCATAGCGCTTTGCAAAATGTAGCTTCTTGTTTTGCACTATCTGCATCGGCTGTGTTGTAGGCTAAATCAAAATAATTAATGGCTTGGTCATAATCCTTTAATTTGTAGTACGAATTCGCAATTTTTGAGTAGCATTGTTTACCGTACTTTTCTTTATCAAAAAAAAGTAGCCTTAAATAGTTTTTTACTGAAGCATTATAATTGTTGTTTTTGTAAGAATAATCGGCGTACTGCAATAGTTCTGGAGCCGATTGTGCTTTACATTCAATACAAAAAAATATGCTAATCCAAATTAAAAACCTCATACAATTGCTTTTTATAAGCATCATTATTTTTTTTGTTTTTTTGTTTGGCTGCCTTGGCCGAACCATAAATATTACCTAGATAAAATCCAGTAGCCAAAGACCCAAAGACCCAACCGCCAGCACTTTTAATTCCTTTTTTATCGAAATATCGGTATGACTGAAATGCATTTATACCTACAAAAATAAGTGCAATAACACCATCTTTGACATTGCCAGTGTATACTTTGCCAAGACCAGGAACTATGGTAGATAATGCAGCGGCAAGCAATGGGCTTTTGTAATGGTGCTTGCTTGCTTCCATTAATATATTTTTTGATGCAATAATAACGCCCGTCTGCACGTCAATTTTATTTATATTTTCAAAAGCTGCATTCCACTCATATTGTGAAATATTACTATACGCCAACAAGTAGTATTTTTGTTGAGCATTAATAGATTTATTTTTACTGATGGTTTCAAATACATTTGTGTGTTTTTCGAGTATAACACTTTTAATATACTCGTTAAAAATTTGCGCTGGTATTGAATCAGAATTTGGAAATAATCTATTGCATTTTTCTACAACCACTTTGGCATTTCCAGCCAAGCGTAAATTCAAAAATAGTTTGGTAGCGATTGTGTCGTTGTTTGGTTCTAAGAATAGTAATCTTTCGTATTCTTCCGACGCTAATTGATACTGCTTTGATATTTGTAAATAGTTAGCAAACTCTTTAGTGTTCTTGGCATCAAACAAATCTTGCGAAAAGCTAAAAGTAAAAGAAAGGGAGAAGAAAAGGAATATTAAAATTCTATTGATACTATTCAAAATTCAGCATTTATTATTCATAATTAGGTTACGGTTTATCAATTAATAAATTTTGGTTTGCATCTACTTCATATTGTTCGGGTGCAAGTCCGTTGCAGCGGCTTAAGCGGTCAAGGGCATTTAAACCACCTTTTGCTAGTCCAAATTTTTTAATGCTTTGCAATGCATATTCCGAGCAAGATGGGGTAAAGTTGCATCGGCTATTATCTTGCGATGAAAAAAAGTTTTTGTAAAAGAGAAATAGTGTGGAGAACGTAAATTGCAATTCGTTTTTGTTGTCTTTCGCTTCGTTATATTCTTTTTTTGAGTCCGAAGTTTCTATTGATTTCTTTAACTCTTCACAATCGTTAATATTTTGTGAAACAGCACTTCCAGAATATAGAGATAAGCAAACGAATAATATAAGTACGCTATAAATATACCAATCAAAAAGACTTTTTGAAGTTGAAATCATTATTTTTTAATTTCTGTTTTGCATTTAAAAATAACGTCCACTCCAGTTTTTGAAATTTTCTTTTTGCTCGGCAGTTGCATCAAATTGCTTAATTACAGCATAGTTTTTGTAGTAAATACTTTTGCTATTTCGGCAAATTATTTGTCGCAATTGACCACTATTTATCACTTCCATTGAAATATCATCATCAGAATAATAAGTTATCCACTCATTCAAGTCTTGCTTTATTTCATATCCATTAATACTTACAATTTTGTCGTTGAGCATCAAACCCTTTTTTTCACATTCCGAGTTAGGATAAATATTCGACACTACATATTTTCCGCTTTCTAGAACAGCTTTAAAACCTAAAACGGCTTCATAAATATTTTTAACAGGCATTATTGATAGCTCCAAGCCAAGATAATAAAGTGCTTCTTTCAGAGGTTCAATCACAATTTTAGAATCATATACATGATTGTTAAAAATCCAATTTAAATCTGCATTTGCAGTAGTATTTACAATGTTTATATAATCTTTATCAGTGTATCCTTTATTTTGTTTTCCGTAATCATTGTATAATGTTCTAACAACATCATCCAAGCATTTTTGGTTTTTGGTGTGTTTCCTAATATTTATATCAGTAATAAAAGCAACTATACATCCTTCTGTGTATATTGAAACCTTGCGGTCAGGCACGCCCTTATTATAACCATCTAACCATGTATCAAAGCTCGACTCGGCTAAAGAGTAATTGAACCTACCAAAATTATCGCAATGTTTTTTTAGTTGAACATTAAAGCAATTAAAGTAATCATCATCGCTAAATACGCCACTTCGGTATAAAACATAATCACCATAATAAGTGGTTACGCCTTCGCAAACATAACCAAGTGTAGAGTAATTTTCTTTTGTATAATCATAAGGCAACATTTCTTTCGGCCGAATGGTTTTGATATTCCAATGATGAAAAAGTTCATGGCAACTAACTCCAAGTAATTCATCATAAACTTCTTTTTTCATTAAATTATATGATGGCCCCAATACAATAACAGTGCTATTTACATGCTCAACACCATGATAAAATTGATATGGAACAATTTGGAACATGAAATGAAAAACCTCGGTTTCTATTGATTTGAAAATGGTTAATTGCTCATTAATAAAAATAAAAAAGTCACTTATCAATTTGCTAAACACTGGCCTGCACTCGCCTTGAAACCACAAGTTAAACTCTATACCATCAATCACAAAATACTCGCGTTTTATTGTAGGGCTTGCTATAAATGGACTATCAGCTAATTCATGAAAGTTTTTTGCCGTTAGATTAATTATCTTATGGAAGTCCTCAGTTTCTTTTTCTTCAATAACATTTAATGAGTTTGCTAAAGTGTAAGTGTTCGGTACAACTAAATCAAGCATTAATTCTGCATCAATATTTTCAACATCATACATGCAACAGTTTACAGGGTTTACATAAATTTGTTGATGATTTAAGAATGTTGATCCTGCATTGAGTTCCGCTGCATAATATTGGTATTTTACAGTAATTGATTTGGATTCTTCAGGTGAAATTTCCCAGCAATCTTTAGATATTTTTTTATTTTTTAAAACATTACCAGCTTCATCAAAGGCTACAAAACAACGCACATTTTTTGCAAAGTTTCCAAGTTCATATCTACCTGGACGCCATGAAGGCAATTGTATGTTTATTAGTTTTCTTTTTTTTGTATCAACAGTATACTCAACATCTATAAACTGCTCATGAGGATTGTTGTATGATATTTTGTAATGCATAACTGTGGGTTTTCTTAATTACTTTACAATAATACTAAATTTGAATATTATAATTTACAGGATATTCAATCTTTAAAGTAATTAATAAAACTTTGTTTGTTGGAGTGGGTTTCGTTTTTAAATTTGTCGAGCATTTTTTTAAAATAATTAAAATTAAATAGTAATGAAAGTAACTGTAGTAGGCGCTGGAAACGTAGGCGCAACTTGTGCCGATGTAATTGCACACAAAGAACTTTGTAATGAAGTTGTATTATTAGATATTAAAGAAAACTTTGCTGAAGGTAAAGCACTTGATATGTGGCAAACAGCTCCAATAAATATGTATGATACCCGTTTAAAAGGTTCTACAAACGATTATTCAAAAACAGCTAACTCAGATGTTGTTGTTATTACATCAGGATTGCCTCGTAAACCAGGTATGAGTCGTGATGACCTAATTTCTACAAATGCAGGTATTGTAAAAACAGTTACTGATAACATTATTAAACATTCGCCAAATGCAATTATCATCATTGTTTCTAATCCTTTAGATGTAATGACATATTGCGCATATCTTACTGCTAAAATTGATTCGAAAAGAGTTTTCGGAATGGCAGGTATTTTAGATACTGCACGTTACAAAGCTTTTTTAGCTGAAGAATTAAATGTTTCTCCTAAAGATATTCAAGCAGTTTTAATGGGCGGTCATGGCGATACAATGGTTCCGCTTCCGCGTTACACAACTATTGGAGGAATTCCTGTTACCGAACTTATTGCTGCCGATAAATTAAATGCAATTATCGAACGCACTAAAAAAGGTGGAGGTGAAATTGTAAATCTTTTAGGAACTTCTGCATGGTATGCACCAGGTGCTGCTGCAGCACAAATGGTAGAAGCAATTGTTCGTGACCAAAAACGTGTATTCCCTGTTTGCGCATGGTTACAAGGCGAGTATGGTTTGAAAAACATTTACATGGGTGTACCTGTTATTTTAGGTAAAAATGGAATAGAAAAAATTATCGAACTTAAATTGAATGATGAAGAAACTAAGTTAATGAACGACTCTGTTGTTGCAATTAAAGAAGTGATGGATGTATTAGATAACATGAATTCTGCAACTGCATAATTCAACTTTAAGCATAAAAAAACGGCTGTTGTAAAATCTACAACAGCCGTTTTTGTTTTTAGAAATTGTTACATACCATCACCATCTAATAGATTACCTAATCCACCTAGTATACTACCTTCTTCTTTTCGTCCGCCAACTGAACCATAGCTTAAAATTCTACTTGCTAAGCGGCTTATTGGTAATGATTGAATCCATACTTTACCCGGCCCTGATAAGGTGGCGTAAAACATTCCTTCTCCTCCAAACAAAGTATTTTTGATGCCGCCTATAAATTCAATATTATAATTTACACCACTTGTAAATGCCACAATACAGCCAGTATCAATTTTTAGCTTTTCTCCATATTGAAGCGTGCGTTCAATTATATTTCCTCCGCTATGTACAAAGGCCATTCCGTCTCCCTCTAGCTTTTGCATTATAAATCCTTCTCCGCCAAATAAACCTGTTCCCAGTTTCCTTTGGAATTCAATGCCAACGCTCACGCCTTTTGCAGCACATAAAAAAGAATCTTTTTGGCAAATGATTTTTCCTTGTAATTGAAATAAATCTAATGGTATTATTTTACCAGTGTAGGGCGCTGCAAAATAGGCTCGTTTTTTTCCTTGTCCAATATTTGTATACGCTGTCATAAATAAACTTTCGCCAGTTAATATTCTTTTGCCTGCGCTAAATAGTTTATTCATTATACCACCGCCACTATTTTTGCTGCCATCACCAAAAATGGTTTCCATTTGTATTCCATCATCCATCATCATAAAGCTACCACTTTCAGCTACTACAGTTTCTTGAGGGTCTAGCTCTATTTCAACACACTGCATTTCTTCTCCAATAATTTTGTAATCAATTTCGTGATTAGTTTTCATTTTTCTTTGTTTAAAATTAATAATATTTGTTGATTGATTTTTGTGTAAAAAAAAAGGCAGCAATCAAATTATGACGCTGCCTTTCTATCAACTTTTAAATTTATTTCTTACCTTTTCCTAATCCTACAGGGCTACCAACTCTTGTCATAGCGCACCTAAAACCAATGTAATCAGTACTCAATTTTTCATCCAAAAATCTTCTTGTTCCCGGATTCATATAGTAAACACGGTCTTTCCATGAACCACCTTTATAAACATGAGCCTTGTCATCTATCATACTCGACACTCCGTATTTGTACATCCCATCAGATTCTTGCTTTTCAGGGTCTGGTTTGTCTTTCCATTCAACACCAACCTGGGATTGAATATCACCATCCAATTCATTAATGTTGTCAGAACGTCTGTAATTTCTACGTTCATTCAAGTTATCTTTTTCAACATCAACATTTCTCCACTTTACTTGACCTGGCAAACCAAGTATCTGCCCTGTTACAGTATCTTTCAATACCTCTTCTAACTTAGCATCTACTTGTCCTTCGTCATTTAATACTTTAGTTTTAAAAACATTTCCACGGAATGAACGAAAGTCAGTTTTATCTTCATTAGTCAAAGGACGGTATACATCCATTACCCACTCAGAAACATTTCCTGCCATATTATATAAACCATAATCATTTGGCCAATATGATAATACAGGTGCAGTAATATCTGCATTGTCGTTTAGGTTTCCTGCAACACCCATATTGTCACCACGTCCACGTTTATAGTTAGCCATCATCTGACCAATGTTTGCTTCCTGGTCATTTCTAACATAATGACCATTCCAAGGGTACAATCTTCTATCCGAAATATTTTCTTCAACATTGTTTCCTACCAATGCTAATGCGGCAAATTCCCACTCAGCTTCTGTTGGCAGTCTATAGCGCGGAAGAAGAACACCATCTTCCATTCTGACTTTTCTTTCGCCACTTCCTTTAGGATTAAAATCGGCTAGTAATTTATTAACTGTACCTTCATACTGTCCTGCAAGGTAAGCATCAGTGTTAAAGTTATTTTGATTTACCCAATTGGCAGGGTCAAATGCTAAAACTCCATCTCGTATTAAAATCATTTCATTAACACGGTCTGTTCTCCAAGAGCAATAATCATTAGCTTGCAACCAATTTATGCCAACAACAGGGTATTCTTGATAAGCAGGATGGCGTAAGTAATATTCTACATAAGGCTCGTTAAAAGATAACTTATCACGCCAAACCAGAGTATCAGGTAAAGCTTTTTTCAATACTTCAGGATAATCTGTTCCGTAAACGTTTCTTAGCCAATATAAATATTCACGATAATCCATGTTTCTAACCTCCGATTCATCCATATAGAATGATGAAACAGTTACTTTACGTGGAATACTGTTCCAATCAAATAAAACATCTTGTTCAACACGTCCCATGGTGAATGCTCCACCCTCAATAAGCACTAAGCCTGGACCTGTTTCTTGTTCAACATAAGGTACTTTTTCAAAACCTCCATTGTCGGGATTGTTATATTCCCATCCTGTAGAACTTGACATGTCTTTGGTACAAGAACTAATCAGAAAAGTTATAGCAATGAATGCAATTACTGATGAAATCTTTTTTCTCTTATTCATGATGTTAGAATTTATCTTTATGCTCAACGCAAAAATATTAAAATTATTTTATTGTACTTAAAAAATTGTGATTAGGTTTCAAAAAATTACAAAGCGGGACAATCAGTAGTGTTAAATACTTTTCGCTTTGGTTTACAATACATTCTGTAAGACATTGAAATTTCATGAGAGCCTTGAGAGTTGTTTAATTTTGAAATAGTAATATCATAGCTATAGCCGAACTTAAAACTTTGTAATTGAAATCCTACCAAAGCAATTAATGCATCTTGATTTCTATACCAAATGCCCGAAATAAAAGGACCTTTATTAAAATACATCCCTAAATTTATAGTTTGATATGAGGATTGTTGTTGAAAAATAACATTTGGAGAAATAGATGTTTGGTCATCAAGCCTAAAAATTGCGCCAGCATTTGCAGTTAATTTCATAGGTAACCTGCTGCTATTATTTTTTATAAAAGATTGGTCGGGTTGAGTAAGATGATTGATTGCAACGCCTCCGTAATATTGTTTGCTAAATGCTAAGATACCTGCTGAAAAATCAGGGTATTCTCTATGGTTAATAGGAAAGCTTTCTTTCGTTTTTAGGACAAATCCATATTTTGAATCAATTTGGTCACCGAATGAAAATTTAGTTGGGTCAATTTTTATTTGGTTATAGCTTACTTGCAATCCAGCACGAACAGAGAAATTTCGGCTAAAACTAATTTGGTAAGAATAAAAACCACTTACAGCATTTGTGCCTATTGCATTTTGACCCATTTGGTCGCTAACAAACATTACTCCAATTCCCCCATTCAAATCATCAAGATGCCTGTCAAAAGATGCTGAATAAGTTACAAATGAACCTGCTAAACCTGGCCACTGATTGCGGTAGTTAGCAACAAATCTTGGACACCTTACTGACCCAGCATAGGCTGGATTTAGATATAATGGATTTGAATAAAATTGCGAAAAGTGCAAATCTTGAGAAACAATTTCTTTGCTCAGCAAAAGAAGAGTGAATGATATAAAAAGTAATATTTTTTTAGACATAATTTTTTGTCAGTTTCAAAATATGTTATTTTACAAACGTATTTTATTAAGGACTATTTCACAAATTTATTTTTTATTTTTTAATTCAAGCAATAAATAGTTACTTTCTTTGTTAGTCAGTAATTAAATTCAAAAAATATGAATCGTTTTCTAAAACAAATCTGCTTAAGTTCATTGTTGTTTGTTTACAACTACGCAAAATCTAACGTTTTAGTGAGTAATCAAATTAATTTGAAGTGGAGTAATGAAATTGGAATTGATAAGTCTATTCAAGGTGTTGATTTGCGCTATCTAGAATTTGTGGGTGCTAAAATTAATCTACCTTCTGCAATTCCAATTTTTTTATTTTCTCAAAAAATATCAGAAAAAAATGTCTCGATTACTCAAGTTTTTATTGAAAATCAAGTTACTTCACCATTAACTATTGAGGAGCAAAAGATTATGCAGAACGAGACTATAACTACTGATTTTTTAACTACTCATTCAATAGAATATGAAAAGAAAACTCCTTTAGCTAGTGTCACAATTGTACCAATTCGAAAAATTAATAATCAATATGAAAAACTCATTTCATTTACTTTGAGGATACTTTATAGTAGTAAAAGTAATTCAAAAAGCGCTACAAATATTTATGCTTCAAACTCTGTTTTATCATCTGGAAGTTGGTTTAAAGTTGGGGTTACAAAAGATGGAATCTATAAAATAGATTATAGATATCTTAAAAAAATAGGTGTTGATGTTGCATCTGTAAGCCCACAAAATTTAAGGGTTTATGGAAATGCTGGGAAACAACTTCCATTTTTAAATTCAGCACCTCGCATTGATGACCTGCAAGAAAACCCTATCATGGTTGTTGGTGAGGCCGATGGTGTGTTGGATAGCTTGGATTATTTTTGGTTTTATGCACATAGTCCAAATTATTGGAATAGTAGTTCAGACTGCTCTGGCTATAGGCATCAAATTCATGATTATTCTGATACTGCATATTATTTTGTGAATTATGACATTGGTCCCGGTTTAAGGTTATCAACAGTTCCTCAATCAGCATCTAACGCAAATATTGTTGTTACAAGTTTTGACGATGTTCAATACACCGAAAGCGAAGCGGTAAACATGCGTATTTCAGGCAGGGAATTTTATGGTGAAAAATTTGATAATTTATTGACAATGAATTTCGATTTTACAGTTCCTAATATCGATATAAATGATTCTGCGTTTATAAAAGCTTCATTTCTCGGCATATCAAGTCCGCCAGCAACGTTTAAAATAAGTTGCCAAAATGCTGAAAATAGCGTAAGTCCAAAATCAGCGCCAGCATTAGGAAGCGGAAGTAGTTCTTATACTCAAGATTTGGGAGTAGAGGATTCATTATGTTTAAAGTTTTTACCAAACTCTCAAAATGTATCCATAAAAGTTGATTTTATAAAAAACGCCCTGTATAGCTCAGGTTATGGTTATTTGAACTTTTTAGAATTAATTACCCGACGTCAATTAAAACTGGTTACAAACTTTGTGCATTTTCGTGATGGGCGAAGTATAGGTGCGGGCAATATTGCAAAATTTGTTGTTGGTAATGCACAATCAAATAGTATTGTTTTAAATGTTACAAATCCCTTGCAGCCTTATATTCAATCAGCTAATTATGTTAACAATTCACTTGAATTTACAGCAAACTCTGAAACGCTAAATGAATACTTTGCATTCACGCCAGGCACAACAGCCATGCTCGAACCTTATTATTATGAAAAAATTCCTAATCAAAATTTACATGCTACATCAAAAAATGACATGATAATTATTTCTCATCCATTATTTTTGGCTGAGGCTGAAAGGCTAAAAAAAATGCATGAATCCACTGATGGTTTAAAAGTAATTGTGGTAACACCTCAACAAATTTATAATGAATATTCAAGCGGAATGCAGGATTTAACAGCTTTGAGAATTTTTGCAAAAATGCTTTATAATCTTGCAAATACACAAGCTGAGATACCAAAATATTTATTGCTTTTTGGCGATGCATCATATAACAACAGAAATAGAAATATAAGTGGTAATACCAATTTTGTTCCCGTTTATGAAACCGCCGCTTCACTTGATTTGATTCAATCATATTGTACAGATGACTTTTTCGGTTTGTTAGATGATGATGAAAGTGATGGATCAACTTCTTTGCTAGATATTGCAATAGGTAGGCTTCCGGCAAAAACCAAAGACGAAGCAAAAGCAATGGTTGATAAAATTATTGATTATACTACTAAAAAACCAATTGACTTAACGAGCGCAAGTTGCGTTAGTTGTTTAGCAAATAATTCAAGCTCTAACGTAACTGGAGACTGGAGAAATGTAATTACATTTTTGGCTGATGACGGAGATGATAATAATTTCACAATTCATGTTTCAGATGCAGAATCAAATGCTGATACAATTGCTAAAAAAGCCAAAGAAATAAACATTGAAAAAATATACATTGATACGTATAAGCAAATTACAGATGCCGGAGGACAAAGATATCCTGATGTAAACAAAGCACTAAACGAACGTATGAACAAGGGTGCATTAATAATTAATTACTCGGGCCATGGTGGCGAAATTGGTTGGGCTGCAGAAAGAATTTTGGGTATAGATGATATTAAAAAATGGAAGAACAAAGGTCGATATCCATTCTTCGTAACTGCAACCTGCGAATTTACAAGGTATGATGACCCAGGACGAACATCGGCTGGCGAGTTAACGATATTGCAGCCAGATGGCGGTGGAGTAGGTTTAGCTACAACAACGAGGCTTGTTTATCAATCAGCTAATAAAGCGCTTAATAATGCATTTTATTCAATATTGTTTGAAAGAGATTCAATAACAAAAGAGCATTCTCATATTGGTGAAGTTTTGAGGCAAATAAAAAACAACAGTGGTGTAAAAGGTGCAAATGCTCGCAAGTTTGCATTGATGGGTGACCCGGCAATTGCTCTTGATTTTCCAAAGTATAATGTTGTTACATCAAAAGTTGAAGTGTTAAAAGATGCCTATGTTATTGATACAGTAAAAGCCCTAAGTAAAGTAAAAATTACTGGTATTGTTACCGATTATAATAATCAAAAATTAACCAATTTTACTGGAGTGATTTATCCGACTATTTATGATAAAATATCTAATATTAAAACTCTTGATAATGATAGGCTTGGGGCAAGTAATGTTATGAATGTTAAAACCCGAAAAAGTATTATTTATAAAGGAAAAGTTAGTGTAACAAATGGTAATTTTAGTTTCGAATTCATTGTTCCAAAAGATATTGCCTACCAATACGGAAACGGAAGAATAAGCTATTATGCTGAAACCGATGAAACCGATGCAACTGGCTATTATGAAGATTTTATAATTGGGGGAATTAATGAAAATGCAACTGCTGATAATACTGGACCAACAGTTAAATTATTTATGAATGATGATAAATTTGTAAGTGGAAGTTTAACCAACGAAAATCCAAAATTCATTGCTTTGGTTGAAGATGAAAATGGCATAAACACAGTTGGTAATGGAATTGGTCATGACATTAGTGCAATACTAGACGGTAAAACAGACAAATCCTTAACACTCAATGATTATTATCAATCTGAATTAAATAGTTATCAAAAAGGAAATGTGTTATATGCCTTTAGTAGTTTGTCTGAAGGTAATCATAATATAAAATTTAAAGTTTGGGATGTTTACAATAATTCAACAGACGCTAATATAGATTTTGTGGTTGCTAAAAATGCAAATGTTGCGCTGAACCACGTTTTAAATTATCCAAATCCATTTACAACAAAAACCACATTTATGTTCGAACATAACAAGCCTTGTCAAAATTTGGAAATTCAAATTCAAATATTTTCTGTTTCAGGCAAGTTAGTGAAAAGCATTGTTGAAAACCTAACTACAACAGGATTTAGAAGTCAAGATATAAATTGGGATGGCTTAGATGACTATGGCGATAAGATTGGCAAAGGTGTTTATATATATAAACTCAAGGTTACAGCCCAAGACGGAACAATTGCTGAACAAATAGAAAAATTAGTTCTACTAAATTAATTTTGCAGAAAAAGGAATAATGCTTACATTTTTATGTTATTTATATAATTTAAGAATTCTAATTTGCATTCATTCTATAATTATGTAGGTTTGCCAATTAGGACTAAAACTATTTTTTTCGAAATTTTATAAAACGATGAAATTAAATTTTACAGGTGTTTCAGTTTTCACTGCAATGTTATTATGCAGTATAGCAGACGCGCAGACTTCAAGTAAGCAATCAATAGGAATATTGCAGTTGAATACAATAACAACTGCAGTGCCTGTTTTGATGATTTGCCCAGATACAAGGGCAGGCGGAATGGGTGAAGCTGGTGTAGCTACAAGTGCCGACGCAAACTCAATGCACTGGAATCCTTCAAAGTACGCTTTCGCAGAAAGAAGTGGAGGTGTTTCAATGTCATATACACCTTGGTTAAAAAACTTAGTACCCGATATTAACTTGGCTTATTTATCAGGTTTTAAAAAATTAAATAATGGTCAAACAGTTGCGGCAACTTTACGTTATTTTTCGTTAGGAAATATTGATTTTACAGATATTAATGGGAATAATATTGGTTCATTCAAACCAGCAGAATTTGCATTTGATATGGCATATGCTCGTAAACTCTCAGAAAATTTTAGTGGAGGTATAGCCGTCAGGTATATTTACTCAAATCTTGCTGGTATTGCAGGTGGTGAAAATTATAGGGCTGGGCAATCTGCAGCTGCAGATATCTCGGCAACTTATCGCAAACCAAATATTGCTATGGGTGATAAAAAAAGTACTATCAATATTGGTATGAATGTATCTAACATTGGCGCTAAAATATCATATAACAAATCAGGTAAAAAGGATTTTTTACCAACTAATTTAAAGTTAGGTACAGCCTGGGAAATTGATTTAGACTCCTATAACAAAATAACATTTGCCTTAGATGTAAATAAACTTTTAGTACCAACACCAGCATTGTATTACACTGATCCTAAGACAGGTAATATTACTACAATTGGACAACCATCAGATGTAGGTATTACACAGGGAATATTTCAATCGTTTCAAGATGCGCCAGGAGGCGGCAAAGAAGAAATAAAAGAAATTAATTATGCTGGTGGCTTAGAGTATTGGTATGATAATGTATTTGCAATTAGAACAGGTTATTTTTGGGAAAGTCAAATAAAGGGGAACCGAAAATTCTTAACATTAGGTTTTGGTCTAAAATATAATGTATTCCATTTAGATGGTGCATATTTAATACCTCAAAATCGTCAAAACAGTCCATTAGCAAATACATTCCGATTTACACTTGCCTTTGATTTTGATAAAGGTACGGGTAAGAAAAAAGTTGTGACTGACTAAGTCTTTTTCGGATATTTATAATTTAAAACCATACTAGTGTTTCCATTTAAAATAGGCTTTGGCTTCGATGTTCATCAACTTGCAGAAGGACGTGAACTTTGGCTCGGTGGAGTTAAAATAGAGCATTACAAAGGTCCGTTAGGGCACAGTGATGCAGATGTTTTGTTACACGCTATTTGCGACGCACTTCTCGGCGCAGCAGCATTAGGAGATATTGGTAAACATTTTCCAGATACGGATAACTCATTCAAAAACATAGATAGTAAAATACTACTAAAAAGTGTGGTTGAATTGCTCAGAGAAAAGAATTATAAAGTAGGTAATATTGATAGTAATTTGGTACTTGAAAGACCTAAAATTGCTCCTCATATTCCAGCCATGGTAAAGTGTATTGCAGAAATTGTTGGTATTACGGAAAGTTGCATTTCAATAAAAGCAACTACTAACGAAAAAATGGGATACGTTGGGCGAGAGGAAGGAATCAATGCCAGCGCTGTAGTATTAATTTATCAAGAAACAGTTTAAAGAATTTCTTAATTTCATTACAATATTAGTTTTTTTGCTTTCCCAACTTTTAAAGTTTAATCAACAATATCATACAAAAACAACAAAAAACCCTTCTGTTTACAGAAGGGTTTTTTGAACCTAAAACCTATGAAACTATGAAAACTTCTTATTTGTGAGTTTTTTCGGAAGAAACTGTAAGTTTACTTCTTCCTCTTCTGCGACGTGCAGCTAATATTCTACGTCCGTTTGCCGACGCCATTCTCTCTCTGAAACCGTGTTTGTTTCTTCTCTTGCGCTGTGATGGTTGAAATGTCCTTTTCATTACTTTTTATTATAAGTGCAAATGTACTACGCTTTTTTAATTATCAAAATATTTTTTTCCTTTTATTGCTTTGTAAGTCAGAATACCTTTATTTCAGAAAATAATCTGCCACTTTTACTATCTATACTTTAAAAAATTATATCAAATAAAAAGTTTGAGGTGATTGTACTTTATGATGATTACTTTTCGAAATACTTTTTAGTTGGCCAGTTCCGCTCATAGAAAATGTTTAAAAAAGATAAGCTAATATAATTGAGTTTGTAAATAATATTTATCCATTTAATATTTTTGAACTATAATTATTTAGGTATTAATACCGCTATAAATTTTCACAATAGTTTCTATAGTCATTTTAAAAGCAGACAATTTAACAATAGAACTATTTAATTGGTTTTCTATTCATGATTCTGAATGTTTTTAATGTATTCTAAAAGTGATAACCTAAATTATAGATTTAATCTCATCTATAACTAATCTATTATTGCATAGCCTTGGAACTTTGTATTGCCCACCTAATTTGTTTTTATGCTTCAGCCATTTATAAAATGTTCCATCGGGAACACTGTTAATTATGGGTTGTTTTAGTAATATGTTCGAACTTCGCTTGGCTTCGTAATCACTATTTAATTTTTTAAGGGATAAATCAAGTATTGCATTAAAAATAGAAATATCAATTGGCTGTTTTTCAAATTCAATTAGCCATTCATGGGCACCAGTACTATCATCATAAAATTTAGGTGCGGCGGTATATTCTTTAACAATCGAATCTGTTTCTTTACATGCCAATTCTATTGCTTTATCAGAATTATGAACCATAAGTTCCTCGCCAAATGCATTGATAAAGCTTTTTGTTCGTCCTACAATTTCAAAACGGTAAGGGTTTGTTGATGTAAATGAAATAGTGTCGCCAATTTGATAACGCCATAAACCTGAATTTGTGCTAATGATCATTGAGTATATTTTTCCAATAACAACATCTTCTAAAGTTACAGTTTCTTCATTATTATTATCAATTGGTAAAAATTCATAGAATATTCCATAATCAAGCATCAACAATAAACTTGTGCTATTTTTTTCGTCTTGAATTCCAAAAAAACCTTCAGATGCATTGTAGGTTTCCATAAAGTTGAAGTTGCTACTTGGAATTAATTTTTTAAATTTTTCTCTGTAAGGATTCATGTTTATTCCACCATGAAAGTAAACCTCAAGATTTGGCCATACTTCAACTATATTTTTTGCCCCAGTAACTCTAAGTAGATGTTCAAGTAATAACAGCATCCATGAAGGAACACCTGCAATACTTGTAA
>Ga0214921_10003406_pt1 | contig 24360 bp, 25 predicted proteins | sample LL1505_MetaG_FD_177992 | JGI IMG/M metagenome (GOLD analysis project Ga0214921, IMG submission 177992) | Freshwater microbial communities from Lake Lanier, Atlanta, Georgia, United States - LL-1505 | ecosystem: Environmental > Aquatic > Freshwater > Lake | place: USA: Georgia | collected...
GACATCCTTTTATTGATTATGATGGCGGTCCTTTTGTATGCACGGGTGATTCAATGTCGTTCTATGGAGGAACGGAAAAGGAAAGAATTGCGTCGATTGAGATTATTGAGTCATCTCAAGAAGGATTCTTAACAGTAGAAATATTGACTAGATCTAAAGATAGGGTATTAAAACTATGAGTGATGATCCTATGGGTTCGGCTTTACTAAGAATAGAAGAACTAAAAAGTGAATGCAAACAACTCCGCGAAGAACTAAACAAGCGTATCAATATGTGTGATATGCGATCAGAAACTATTATTGAACTTATTGCTGAACGCGACGAGGCAAGGCGGGAAATATGCACTATGCTTGAAGATGCAACAAATAATCACCGAAAAAATCACGCAAAGAGGTGGGGCTGGGACTGTTTCAAGGAGAACAGTAAATAATGAATAGTAGTACATTTACTGGCAAGCGTACACAATGTCCAAAGTGTGCTGCTTCTGGACTTGATAACAAAGGTAATAATTTCGCAGAGTATACAGATCATTGGTATTGCTTTGCTTGTCAACACTATGAAGGAAAGGATGGAGTAACTAGAACTATGGAAACAGATACAACATTTACTAGTACTGAATTCAAGCCAACAAAGGGTACTGTGACTGGCCTTTCTCATCGTAATATTGATGACAAGACTTGCAGGCTTTATGGTTATGAATCAGCTAAAGTTAACGGCAAGGAAGTAGAAATATCAAACTACTATAAGTCAGGTTCACTTGTTGCCCAACATCTTCGTGGTCCTAACAAGCAATTCTTCTGGAAAGGTAATAGCCGAAATGTAGAGTTATTCGGCCAACATCTTTGGAAGAATGGTGGCAAGCGTCTTGTAATTACTGAGGGTGAGATTGACTGCATGACGGTTAATCAATTGCTTGGTGGTACTTGGCCAGTTGTTTCTATTCCTAATGGAGCACAGTCTGCCGTCAAAGCAATCAAAGATAACTATGAGTTTGTGTGCAGTTATAACGAGATTGTACTTTGCTTTGATGGTGATGAACCCGGCAGAAATGCTACTAAGCAGGTGGCTGAATTACTACCACCCGGTAAGTGCAAGATTGCTAAGTTGCCTTACAAGGATGCTAATGAATGTTTAATGAATGCTAATGGCAAGGCTGTTGTTTCTGCTATCTGGGAAGCACAGCAGTATTCTCCAGATGAGATTTTACATATTTCGTCAATTGTAAATGACGGAGAGGATATTGCAAATGTTAGAGTATACCCGTTTCCCTTCGATTCACTTAGCGAGTATCTTATTGGCCAGCGTAGTGGTGAAATTACTTTATGGGCTAGTGGAACTGGTAGTGGTAAGTCTACTATTCTTCGTGAGCTTATCATTCACCATCTTGAAGAAGGCAGATCAGTTGGTGCAATCATGCTTGAAGAGTCACCACAAGAAACTATGGATGACATGATTAGCTTGTTGCTTAACAAGCCAGTCCGTGCTATTCGTGCTTGCAGGATGATGAATGATCTTCGTGTTAAGCTTGGTAAGTCACCAATCAACATGGACTATATTGATGATCTATCTGATGAAGAGTATGCTAATGCAAAGCGTAAGCTTAGTGGCACTAATTTCTTTATCTATGACCATCTTGGCAACAATGCTATGCAGAACCTACTTGCTCGTATGGAGTACATGGCTGTCAGTCTTAAGGTTGATGTAATTGTTCTAGATCACATTACCGCTGCCGCAGCTGGTCTTATTGGTATGCATGATAAAGATACTGATGGTGGTAACTCAGAGCGTATTATTATTGATACACTTATGAAGGAACTACGATCTCTTGCTGTTCGTACTGGTGTGCATGTTGATATTGTATCACAACTTAAGAAGACCGACAAAGCTTATGAAGAAGGTGATCGTATTACTCTACAGGATCTTCGTGGTTCAGGTGCATTGTCATCCGTACCAAATACTGTAGTTGCTCTTGAGCGTGATCGTCAGAATGCAGATGAAACTATTGCGAATACAACTCTAATTCGTGTACTCAAGAATCGTCTAACGGGTCGCGCTGGTATTGCTACTGCACTATTCTATGATCGTAAGACTGGTAGAATGAAAGAAGTTGGTTTTGCAATTGACGATGGTGGTCAAGTTATTTATAATCCAGCAGAAGGAACTACTGATGTTAACAGCTGATATTGTATTTGGATTGGCGTGGGGTGATGAAGGTAAGGGTAAGGTTGTATCTGGCATTCTTAGTCGTAAGAAGAGATACAACTATGTATGTAGATGGAATGGTGGTCCCAATGCTGGACATACAGTTTATCTGAATGGTAAAAAGTATAAGACTCACCAGATTCCTAGTGGTGTATTCCATGATGTTACTTCTATTATTGGACCAAACTGTGTTGTAGATCCAATCAAACTTAATGAAGAAATTAAGTATATGGAAGAGAATGGATTTAATCCACGGAAGTATCTTAAGATTCATCCTCATGCTAATATTATTACTAAAGACCATATTAAATATGATGATCAATTCTTAAGAGCTAAGTTAGGAACAACTGGTTGTGGTATTGCTCCTTGCTATGCAGATCGTGCTTTACGAAATGGTTTGCTAGCCAAAGATTATTATTCTTGTGCTTCGTCTAACACTACAGATTTGCTATGGAATATGCACTTTAAGGATAGATCCCATATCCTATGTGAAGGTGCTCAAGGTATGTGGTTAGATATTAATCACGGTAATCCACCATATACCACAAGTTCAGAAACTCTTCCATATGCTGCTTGCTCTCTAGGTTTCTCTCACAGAGAAATTGGTGAAGTCATTGGAGTTGCTAAAGCATATGATACTCGTAGTGGTGAAGATCCACGATTCCCTAATTCATTATTGGAATGCCCAGAGAGAGGAATAATTGGGGCTACTGGTAAGGAATACGGCACAACGACTGGCCGTAAGAGAAAGGTTGACTTCTTAGATTTAGATGCCTTAATGAAGGCTATTGATTTAAGTGGAACAACTAAATTAATTATTAATAAGGGTGATGTATTAGAACAATGCGGTATTTTCAAGATTAAACATAATAGAGAAATTGTTTCATTCAATTCATATGCAGATATGAAGAATCATATTATTGGTTATGTTGTAAATACTTGTTGGATGGATGAATCTCTTATTAGTTTTTCTAATGATCCTGAATCAATTCCAAAGGAATTTATATGAAAGTAGAAGAAGATATTAAGCTTGATTTTAAAGATGTACTTATTCGACCAAAGAGATCAACTCTCAATAGTCGAAGCGAAGTATCAATGACTAGAACTTTTAAGTTTAGTCTACCTAACGGACTTATGCAATGGTCTGGTACTCCAATTGTAGCCAGTAATATGGATACTGTTGGTAATTGGGATGTTGCACAAGAACTAGCAGGGTTTAATGCACTAACGGCACTACATAAATATTATACTGTAAATGAATGGAAGGATGCAAATGTTCTTGCTGGTAATCTATCTAATAATATTATCTATACTATGGGCATGGGGAAGGATAACTTTGCTGAGATTGACAAGGCACAACAAATTATTAATCTTTATCCAAGTATTAGATTTATCTGTATTGATGTTGCTAATGGATATACAGAAAAGTTTGTTAAGTATGTCTCAACAGTAAGAGGTTTATTTCCTAATCAAGCAATTATTGCTGGTAATGTTGTATCCCGTGAAATGACTGAGGCTTTACTATTGGCTGGTGCTAATATCATCAAGATTGGTATTGGTCCCGGTTCAGTATGTACAACTAGAAAGGTTGCTGGTGTTGGCTATCCGCAACTGTCGTGTATCATGGAATGTGCTGATGCCGCACACGGACTCAATGGTTATGTTCTATCGGATGGTGGTTGCACTTGTCCGGGAGATGTAGCCAAGGCATTTGGAGCGGGTGCAGATTTTGTAATGGTTGGCGGAATGTTTGCTGGTTGTGATGAAGCTGGTGGTAAAACCATAATGAAAGAATTAGAAGGATCTATGTATCCTATTTCTAAGCAGTTTTATGGTATGTCATCAGATACTGCTATGGGTAAGTATTCTGGTGGCGTAGCTACTTATAGAGCATCTGAAGGTAAGACTGTAAATGTACCATATACTGGTCCTGTTTCAGAAACAATGCAATCAATTCTTGGTGGTGTTCGTTCTGCCTGTACTTATGTTGGAGCAGATAAACTAAAGGATCTACCAAAGAGAACTACATTCGTAAGAGTTAACAGACAGCTTAACGATTTCTTTGAATAAGGAGTATACTATGAGACTAGTACTTGATGTTGAGGCAAACGGTTTGAATGAAGTTTCTCTTGATGGTAACAAAATCACCAAAGAAGCTGACACTATCCATTGTGCCGTAGCACATGATCTTGATTCAGGTACTACTTATAAGTTTACTAAAGATAATATCATGGCCCTACTAAGTCTTTTAGATAAAGCAACAATTATAATCGGCCATAATATTTTCTTTGATATTTCTGCTGTTCGTAAGATTGTTGGTGATTTTAAGTGTACTAAGTATCACGACACGCTTATCATATCAAAGTTAATGTATCCAGATATTAATGACCACCCACTTGGAGATAACTCTCTACAGTCTTGGGGCAAGTTCCTCAAGAATGATAAGATTGATTACCAAGGTGGATGGGAAACATTCTCAGAAGAAATGTTAACTTACTGTGTGCAAGATGTTATGCTTACCGCAGATATCTTTCGCTATCAACAAATCCATTGCAAGGTTCCAGACCGTGTAGTTAAGTTTGAACATCTGGTATCAAAGATTCTTACAGAGCAAACTACTTCCGGTATTGGTTTTAACTCAAATGCTGGTGACAAACTAATTGGTGAACTCTTAATTGAAAGGGCTAAGATTGAAGACGAGATGCGTCAAATCTTTCCAGATAAAATTATTGAGCGTTATTCACAAAAAACAAACAAACGCCTCAAAGATAAAATTGAAATTTTTAATCCCGGTTCTCGTCAGCAAATTGCAAGTAGACTATTTGAAAAGTATGGATGGGAAGCACCACTCACAGACAAAGGAAATTCAAAAGTTGATGAAGAAGTTTTGTCAAAGCTTGACTTTCCTGAAGCAAAGAAACTAGTTCAATACTTTGATTGTATTAAATTAATGGGTCAAGTAGAAGATTGGAACACACGATCTCATCACTCTAGGGATGGGCGGATTCACGGGCGTGTAAACGCACAGGGAGCCGCCACAGGGCGTTGCACACACAGCCAACCCAACATGGCACAGGTTAGCAAAGATCCCCGTGCTAGGGCTTTATTCTGCCCCATACAAAAGGATCATGTTTTAGTTGGTGCTGACTTGCAAGGTCTTGAATTGAGAATGCTATCTCATTTTATGGCAAAGTATGACAACGGTAAGTATGGTGATAAAATCTTAAACGATGATATTCATACCTATAATCAAAAAGCAGCAGGACTTCCTAACAGAGATGCTGCCAAAACCTTTATCTATGCCTATTGCTATGGGGCTGGAGATGAAAAGCTAGGAAAGATTATTGGTGGTAATAGAAATGCTGGTAGTCAGATTAGATCTAAATTCCAAAAAGAAATTCCTGCTCTTGACAAAGTACAACAAGAAGTAAAGTTTTCTGTAGCAAAGACTAAGGGTGTACAGTTACCAGATGGTCGTACTGTTCCAGTAAGATCAGAACACGCTGCACTAAACACACTCCTACAAGGTTCAGGTGCTATCGTCAGTAAACTATGGATGTGCATTGCATATATTAATTTAAAGAAGAAATTTGGTAATCAAGTTTATCAAGTTGCTTATGTTCACGACGAACTACAATATTCATGTAGTAAGACTATTGCTGATGAAGTAGGTAAAATTGTAACTTTAGCTGCTACAGAGGCTGGCGAAAAGTTGGGCCTTAAGATACGGATTGATGCAAACTATTCTATTGGCTCTAACTGGAGTGAAACACATTAATGAAAGCAGATATATATTTAGCATTTTATGATAACACTACTGGTTTAGGCTGGTTTAGAAGTACTTTAATAAAACTATTAACAAGATCTAAAGTAAATCATGTTGCTTTAATATTTGATTTACCTTTTGCTAGTTTAACTCCTATGGTTTTAGATGGTGAAAGATGTAGATTACTTACTACATATATCCTTGAGAAAAAAGGAGCGGTTTTAATCTACAAAAAGTACATGGGAAGTTATGATACTTGTATTGAAGAAGTTAAAAAAGTAACAGAAACACACAAAGTAAGTACTTGGTATAAGTTAATCTTTTGGTTTTTCTTTGGTAAATTTATTAAGTATAAGCCACACCATTGTGGTACGCTAGCAGTTGATTGGTTAAATAGTAATCTTGGTTATAAACTACAAAACAGAAACATTCCTAGTCTTTTACTAGAGGAGGTACAACATGATCATAGTAATGATTGGCGGTAAGGCAAGAGTCGGTAAGACTACAATGGCAAATATTATTGCTGAGTATTGTCTAAATAATAACCTTACTCCTAAGATGGTTCCATTTGCTTATGGTCTTAAGAAAGCCGCTGAAAGTAAAGGACTAACTAAGGATAAGAATTCAGAAGAGTATAGAAAGTTTTGCCAGACATTAGGCGAATCTATGCGAATTAAGAATCCAGATCATTGGGTAAATGAGTGGACTGCTGCTGTAGAAGCAATTAAAAAAGAAGAACAAACTCTACTTGAGAAAGATGATATCTGGAAAGAAAGAGTTGTTATTGTAGATGATTGTCGTTATATGAATGAAGTAGCTAAGGCTAGAGAATATGGTGCTACAACAATTTTTATTAAGCAAGGTAAAAGAAAACTTATTGAAGATCAGGCTGAGTGGCGTAGTCATCCAAGCGAAGAAATGGCAAACAATATTGAAAATAACCATAAAGATTATGGTGAAGTATTTCAATATAAACTTACAAACGACAGTACTTTAGATGTATTTAAAAAGCATTGTTTAAAGAACATTCCTACTTGGTTAAATCTTATTGCGGACACAAGTAGAGCTGATTGTGATTGCGAACTATGCAAAGCTAATAGAGAAGGTAGAGAGCCTAATCAAGACAAAGTAATCCAAGAATTAATGGATTTGCTTGATAAAGCTTTAGATGAAGAAGAAGGTAAACAATGAAAGCAATCTTGGATGGAGACATTATAGCTTATAGATTAGCTTTTAGGGCAGAAGCTGAGGGTCTAGAGGATATTGAACTATGGGCAGAACATGCTATATCCTCTTGGACCCCGCCAAATGTAACCGAAGTTCTCCTAGCCTTTTCATGCCCACGGTCTAAAAACTTTAGGCGAAAAATATGGGAACTTTATAAAGCACATAGAGATACCGGAAGCCATGCTCCTGATTGTAGGTTAGAAGTAGAACAAATTGTTAAAAATATATGTAATAAATTTGTAGTGGGTAATCAAATTGAGGCTGATGACTTCATGGGCATTGCTGCCTCTAGCCCATCTAGGTGCTGTATAGCCGTCACAATTGACAAGGATCTCCGTAGTGTGCCGGGATGGCATTGGAACCCAGACAAGGAAGCAGAGCCTGTCCTAGTGTCTGAGGAAGAAGCGGATAGAAACTTTCACCTACAATGGCTAACAGGTGATACTACGGACAATATTCCGGGTATTTGGAAAATGGGGCCAGCCAAAGCAGCTAAGATAATAGATAGTGTTTCTATTTCTAACAGAACAGCAGCCGTTTTAGCAACTTATGAGCAGGCTTTAGATAGAAATAAAAATAGATATACCTATGATTATTGCATAGCTATGGCTAGATGCGTAAGAATTTTGCGTTATGGTGAGCTATCAGTCAATAAAATTACCACAAAAGATGTGGATAAAGAGATTAATCTTTGGACTCCCAATTGTTGGAGCTAAAAGATATTTTCAGAAAGAGGTAAGAAATAATGAGATATTTACTAATGTATACCATTTATTTGCCATATAATTTAAAAATATGGGTTAAAAACTTATTTAAACAAAAAGATAAATATTACTCTTCTTTAGAAGAAGTAGGTATTGAAGATGTAAAAGAAAAAATAATACCACAAATAAATATTAAATGTCCCTATGTTCCAGAACGAAAAACAGAAGGTGCTGCTGCATACGATTTAGTGGCAAAATTAACAAATCAATTCCTAATATTTAAAGCTGGAGAAACAATGTTAGTTCCAACTGGATGTCATATTGAAATTCCAAAAGGTAAATGCGGTCTTCTTTTAATTAGATCTAGCCTTTCTCTTAATTCCCCACTTGGTTTAACTAATGGTGTTGGTTTAATTGATTCTGACTATAGAGGTGAAATTAAAGTTCCACTTAGAAATTATTCAGCTTCTAAAAGATATACTATTAATAACGAAGATAGAATAGCTCAGTTACTATTAATTGATTGTTTTACACCAGAATTAATTAGAACAAAAACACTAACTGAAACTACCAGAAATGATGGTGGTTTTGGGTCCACAGGAACTAAATAATGAACACATTTCAAAACTTTATTGCACTAAGTCGTTACAGCCGTTGGATTGAATCAGAGGGTCGAAGAGAAACTTGGGAAGAAACCGTAGACCGTTGGTGGAACTATTTTTCTAGCAAGGCATCTGTCCTTCTAGAACGGCCAGATATTAAGGAAGCTATTCTAAATCTAGAAGTACTTCCAAGTATGCGTGGTCTAATGACCGCAGGACCAGCCCTTGATAAAGACCATACAGCACTATATAATTGTTCATATCTAGAAATAGACTCAATTAAATCATTCAGTAATCTTATGTACATTCTTATGTGTGGTACTGGCGTTGGCTACTCTGTAGAACAACGATGTACTAGCAAACTAGGACAAGTACCAGCAAAAATTGAAAAGAATTTTAATAAGATTGTTGAAGTAGGTGATTCAAGAGAAGGATGGTGTGACGCACTATTTAATCTAATATCCAATCTTTATAAAGGTATCCATCCAAAGTGGGACACCAGTAAGGTAAGACCATCTGGTGCTAAGTTAAAGACCTTTGGTGGTCGCGCTAGTGGCCCCGGTCCTCTTGAAGAAGTCTTTAGATTTATTACACAAACATTTTATACTGCTCAAGGTAGATCCCTTACAGCACTAGAATGCCATGACATTTGCTGCAAGATTGCACAGTCAGTAATTGTAGGTGGTGTTCGTAGATCAGCCATGATCTCATTGTCAGATCTATCAGACAGAGAAATGGCTAAGTGTAAGAGCGGATCTTGGTGGGCATCTAGTGGCCACAGAGCATTAGCAAATAACTCAGCCATCTATTACAGCCGTCCATCACTAGGACAATTCCTAGAAGAGTGGACTGAATTATACAACAGCCATTCAGGTGAGCGTGGTATTTGTAATAGACAAGCCATGAGAGCTATTGCAGTTAAGGCAGGTCGAAATGAAAATGTTGAGTATGGTACTAATCCATGCTCAGAAATTATTCTACGACCAAATCAATTCTGTAACCTTAGTACTATTGTACTTAAGACAGAAGATACAGTTGTTTCTATTAAAAAGAAAATCGAAATTGCTACCATTATTGGTACAGTTCAGAGTATGTTTACAAACTTCCCATATCTTTCTAGCGATTGGCAAAAGAATTGTGAAGAAGAAAGACTACTTGGAGTTTCAATGACTGGTATCTTTGATAATGCGCTTATGAATGGCTCCAAGGGAATGGGTAAACTAGCTCATGCTCTTGAATCATTTAGAGAACACTCAACAAAAGTTAATCTAGAGTGGTCTGAAAAGCTTGGTATTAACCCAAGTAAGTCAATTACTTGTATTAAGCCAGAAGGAACTACTAGTTGCCTTGCTGATTCAGCCAGCGGCCTTCATCCAAGATATGCTCAGTTCTATTATCGAAGAGTTCGTATGGATAAAAAAGATCCAATGTGTGCATTCTTAAAGGATTCTGGTGTTCAATCAGAAGATTGTGTTGTAAATCCCGACTCAACAATAATCTTTACATTTGCCCAGAAAGCACCAGCAGATTCTATTACCCAAAAGAATCTAAAAGCTATAGATCATCTAGAACTATGGAATACATACCAGCAATCCTATTGCCACCATAAGCCATCTATTACTGTATCATACGGTGATGATGAGTTCTTATCAATTGGTCAATGGGTGTACGAAAACTTTAATGAAATTTCTGGTATTTCTTTCCTACCCAAATCAGATCATGTTTATGCTCAAGCACCCTTTGAAGAAATTGATGCAAGAACTTATAACATGACTCCAAAAATTGAAGTTGACTGGTCATTACTACAAAACTATGAAAAAGAAGATTCAACAAAAGCTTCTCATGCTATGGCTTGCACAGCCGGAGCTTGTGAAATTGTAGATCTTTCTTGAGGTAAATAAATGTATTCAAAAGAACAAGTATCAACTAGATTAAAACTAGGTTCAACATTAAGTATAGCAGAATTAATTCTTGTTGTAAAATCACTAATGGAAAAAATTGATGAACTAGAAAGTAAATATAATGAATTATCCGAAAATAGAAGAGGATCTGATAAAGTTTCTGGAGAAGATGTACAAGCATCTACCATACGACCCCTCTTTAAGCTCTGATGATTTTACTAGAGAAGCTGCTTTTGCTGCTGGTCAAGTAGATGTTGTTTCTAAATTAAAAATTATATTTGAAAAACAAAGGAAGGAGAGATTAAATGTCTAATTTCTCATCGTATTTAACAGATATTATGAAAAGAGCTTCTGATATAGCACAACAAAGATCAGCTAATATTGAAAAATATTCTGCAACAAAAAGAGCTAGTGCTATTTCAGAATCTAACTATTCTGGTGGATATAAACAAACAACTACCCAACCAAAGCAAAAATTTACTAGTAGAGAAGTTGCTCAATTAAGATCTTTACAGCAACAAGCAAAATCAATTGAACCAACAATCACAGATAAATTAGTTATTTCAATGAGCGATATTTCTTCTGCTGGAAAAACATTCCAAGAAGATATGGTTCAAAAAGCTAAATTTGGTATCGAACAAGCATCTCTTGTTGATAATCTAGTTTCTAAAGGTGGCTTATTAAATAAAGCAGCACAAGCTGGATTAGCAATAATGACAAGCGGCGGTACTACTAGAACTTCAGGAAATCATTGGATAAATAATCCAGATATTCCTGTAGCTATAACAGAAGATCAATTTAATAAACTATTAAAAAATCCACAATACTATAATTGGTCAACAAGAAAAAATCAATCAGTTTTTACAGACCAAGAACTTTCTTTATTAAAACAAATTAATAGTTCAGATGTAAGAAACGATTTTTTTACTACAGTAAATCCAAATAAAAGAGGACAAAGTAGCTATACTGCTATTACGGAAGCACAAATGCTTAATAATGGTATGGCCTCTATTCTTTCTAGTTTAAATAAAAATTATAATAATACCCTTACTGATTTAAATTTTATAAAAACAAATCAACAAGGAACTAATATTTCTTATCAAATAGATCCAATTAAAGTAGAACAAGAAAGATATAGAGTTAATTTTTTAGAAGGATTAAAAGTAAAAGAAAATGATGTTGAAAGTTCTTTTTTAACAAAATTAAATGATCTTAAAACAAAAGAAGAAACTCTTTTACAATCCAATTTAAAGAATCCATATCTTTCTATTATAGATTTGTCTGGGTATAAAGCATTAGTATCTGATGCAAAAGCACAAGAAACATCCATGTTTAAAAACTTAGATGAATATACTAATACAGCAAGTTTAAATGGTGTTTGGGGTCAACCACAAACAGTTAATTTTAACAACATTAAATCTGGTTATGTAGACACAGCTAAAAAAACCGGACAACTTGTTTATAATTCTTATTCTTCTGCTTATAATGAACTTGAAAAAGCAATTCAATCAGCTAAGATTAATTGGGATACAATGAATAAAACTAAAGCTTCTACTCTTAGTGGTCTTGATTCAATTCTTAGTACTATTAAAAGTAAAACTAGTGTTTCTGATGCACAACACTCACTAAGTGATTTAGATGCACAACAAATTAGAAGAGATTTATTAAATAATCAATTAGATAGAACAACATCGTTCTCTGGTACTTCAACACCAAGAGCAACATTTATTTCAAGACCAGCATAAGGAGATACATATGGGTGGAGCACCTTCAATTCAAGGCGGTATGTCAGCTGCCGAATATGATTCTATGCTTACAAAGCAAGCTGAAATTGCTAAGGAAGCAGAAGCAACAAGACAAAAGAATCTTTTAGATTACGAAAAACTTCGAAAAGAAAATGAACAAGCACAACTTCAGGCTATGAAAGATGCTGAAAGACTTTCTGTTGAACAACAACAGGCAGCAGAAAGTGAAATAGCTAGTGAAGTTAAAGCAAAAGATGTTGGATTAAGTGGAGATGAAGTTAAGAAACTTCAAGATACTTATGGTTCATTATATCAAGGTCTTGACAGTTATTTACAAAGACCACAAGGTTAATAGGTGATAAACATGGCAGAACAAACATTAGCTGAACGCTTTAGAACACTAGATGGTAGAAGACAGTACCGAATCGACATTGCTAGAAAGTGTGCTAGCCTAACTATTCCTTCTGTTCTGCCACCAACAGGTTGGGCTGAAGACGCAAATCTTCCACAACCATACTCATCTATAGCAAGTCGTGGTGTAACAGCAATGGCAAGCAGAATGTTATCTGCCCTTATGCCGTTAAACGACTCTCCATTCTTTAAGTTTGGTTTGAAAAATGGAGCAGAACCAACACCAGAAATTAAATCATATCTTGAAACTCTTAGTTTCCAAGTATATAATAAAATTGTATCTAACAATTTAAGAGATACTATCTTCCAAGCATTACAACATCTTATAGTTGTAGGCGATGTAATGGTTGTAATGAATGATGAGTTTTCATTTAGAAACTTAAGAATTGATCAATATGTAATACAACGAAATGTTCATGGTAAAGTAATAGAAGTTATTTATCTTGAATATGTTCCTATTGATCCAGTTGAAGAATATATAGAACAATCTAATGGTGGAAATCTTGAAACAAGAAAAGGTTATAAGACATTATATTGTCAGTATATTTTAGATGAAGATGAAAAAACATGGATTGGTAGAAAAGAAGATGAAAATGGAGAGGTATTTTCTACTGGTGATTATTCAGTTATTCCTATTATTCCACTAAGATGGTATGGTATTGTTGGTGAAAACTATGGTAGATCCCATTGCGAAGATATCCTTGGAGATCTAACAAGCCTAGAAAACTATACACAAGCTCATATTGAAGGTATGGCTGCTGGATCAACATTCTGGATTGGTGTGGACCCAAGTGGTTTAACTGAAATTGATGACATAGCATCATCTAGTAATGGTTCATTTATTCCAGCAAGACAAGCAGATATATTCTGTGTAAGTCCAGCAAATACATTAAACCCACAAATTGCATCTACTCAGGCTGCTGTTCAAGAAATGCGTACAGAAGTTGCTGAAGCTTTCTTAATGACCCGTGGTGCTATTCCTACTGGTGATCGTGTAACAGCAACAGCCGTAAGAATGATTGGCTCTGAATTAGAAACAGTACTTGGTGGTGCTTTTTCTGCTATTGCCAGAGATCTTATGGAACCAATTGTAAAAAGAACAGTCTTTGTAATGCTTTCAAACGGTGACATGGATGAAAGAATGAATGAACAATTCTTTGAAAAAGATGGTACTTTAAATGTTGAGATTGTAACAGGACTACAAGCATTATCAAGAGATTCTGATTTACAGAAGTTAATGCAAATGGGTGATATGGTTAGAAACTTACCACAAGAAGCATTACAAACTTTTAAATGGGATGCTTATTCAAAAGCTTTAATTTCATCTCTTGGTTTTGATCCAAGAATGTGGGTTAAAAGCGAAGATCAGATTGCTCAGGAAAAAACAGCAATGCAACAGCAAGCAATCCAACAACAAGCCAGCCAAGCAGCTTCTAATGGCGTTATAAACACAGCCACACAAGCAGCACAACAAGACCTACAACAAAATGGGGGTCAAGGTATTGCTGCTATGGCCCAACAATTAGGTATTCAACTATGAAAAGAAAACTAAATAAAACTAGTATGCCATGCAATAAACCACGCAAATCTCCTAACCCAAATAAAAAGCGTGTTGTAAAAGCATGTGCTAATGGACAAGAAAAGATTATTCATTATGGTGCTACTGGTTATGGTAATAACTATTCAGCAGCAGCAAGAAAGTCTTTTAAGGCTAGACACAAGTGTTCATCTGCTGGTAATAAACTAACAGCCCGCTATTGGGCTTGTAAAGACCTGTGGGCTGGTCCTAAGGGATCTAAGACTAGTTGCCCTAAAGGTAGAAAGTGTAAAAAATGAAAAAGAAAAAGAAACCATTAGATGCTTGTGCAAAAGCTGCTAAGGCTGCTTATAAAGTATGGCCTAGTGCTTATGCTAGCGGTGCTGCTGTTCAATGTAGACAAGGAAAAGGTTTCTTAGCAAAGAGAGTTCGCCGTGGCCGATAAGTTTTCCTTAGAAAAGAAAAAAGGATTACACGGTTGGTTTAGTCGTAATAAAGGTAAAGGTTGGGTAGACTGCAAGACTGGTAAGCCTTGTGGTAGATCTGGTTCTAAAGACAAGCGTAAGGGATATCCCGCTTGCCGTCCTACTAAAGCAATGTGTAATAAAAAAGGTACGCGAAAAAAAAATTCATCAAAAAGGGTATCTTGGAAATGAAGACTAAATTTAAATGTGCATGTGGAACAACAACAAGAATGACCGGGAAGCAAGCAGAATCAAAGAAGAATATGACAGCTTCCTCAAAGATGAAGAAGTCATCAAAGCGTTAAATAAAATAAGGATGCAGTATTCTGATTTATTAAAAAAACTAAAGGAGAATAATAATGAGTGATCTTCTACTAGCAAAAAGAGATAATCAAAAATTCTATATTCTTCCAGTTTGTAATATACCAGATATTCCAACTGCTCCAACTGAGATTGATCAAACATGGATTGAATGGACATCAAAAGGTTATTCAGTATCAACAACTACTGGTGGAATAAATAGTCAATATAATGATAATATTGAAACTTATATTATTCCAGAATATCTTAAAAAACTAGATATAGATTATATTTCATTTGGTGTTACCGCAAACGGTAGTGTTGCAAACCCAATTAATAATGAAAGTTATATAATTACTTGTAATTTAATTTATGAATTAGTAGATGGAATAAACCCATTTTATGATGGAACTGGTTCTTCATTTAATTTTGTAGAAGATACTTTATATAGAACACAAATTAAAGTCACTAATGGAAAACTAATACCAATAGATCTTAAAAGTTTATATGCTATAGAAGATATTGCATATTTACTTAACGAAGATCTTCCGGGGCCAACTTCTTCACCAGATAAAAATAATAAGGCAAGACCTTATAATATTACTTTGTGGAAAAAGTTTCTTAAATCAAACGCAAATAATAGATTTTCATTTATAGCTGATGGTAAATTACCAGTTGGTCTTAATGCATATATTAACCCATATTATACAGGATAACAACAATGTCAGATTTATTTTCAGCCTCTGTTGCTAATGAATATTTTTATATATTACCTATATGTAATTTACTTCCATATAATTCAGGATCTAGTACTGGAGGCATTGTAGGTAATGTTGCTGGAACAAACCCACTAAGTGCTACAATTACAATTCCAGACTATATTAAAAACCTAGAAATAGATTATATTTCTTTTGGTGCTAATCCATCAGGAGCTGCTGTATTGCCATCACAACTATGTGTATTACAGATTGTGTATGATACTGGAGATAATGTTGATTTTCAAGTTTATAATTCAGCAAATTCTTTAGTATCTTTATCAACTGATTCTGAATATATTGTTGAAATTAGAGTTAGAAATGGTGAACTACTTCCTATTGATATAAAGAATATAAAAAGAATTCAAGCAAGTACAAGTTCAGCATCAACTAACAATCTAGCTACTCCAACAAATATTACTTTATGGAAGCGTTTTATTAAGTCAGCTTCAACAAATAAAAATACCTATATGGTAGATAATAAGCTACCAGCAGGCCCAAATGTAACGGTATAATATAACATGCCAACTAAAAGAAATTATAAAAAAGAATACGCAAAATATCATGGTACTGCCGCTTATCGTAAGCGAAGATCACTAAGAGTAACCGCCCGTCGTAAATTAGAAAAGACAGGCCGTGTTCGTAAGGGTGATGGTAAGGATGTAGACCACAAGAAGGCGTTATCTAAAGGTGGTACTAATGGACTAAGAAATCTTAGAGTAGTATCCCGACGCACTAATCGTGGTAAAGACAATAACTAAGGAGATATGATGATAGACGAAACTAACGAGACTCAGGAAACTTTTGAATATCAACAACCACTAGCTACAAGCGAGGCTGATATTCAAATAAAACAAACTGAACAATCTCCAGTCTCTAGTCAAGATGATATGATTAACGCTAGAGAGCGTAAAGCATTTGAAGTTTATATTCAAAAGCAAGGTGTCGAAATTCCTAAGAACTTTAAGGATGCTGGTGCTTATTTTGATTCTTTAAAGAATGCTCAAAAGGAATATACAAAGGCTCGTCAAGAAATTGCAACATTAAAAAAAACATATGAAAAAGATGGCACTTTAAATCCATCATATGAAGAAACTGAAATTGCATCTGAAGAGCCAGTAGTTGAGCAACCAAAAGTAAATATTCCAGAAGAACTTAGAATTCCTGAAATTAAAAAGGAAGAAACTAAAACTCCAGAACCAGTTAAACCAGCGATTTTAGAAGAAGATTGGTCTAAGTGGTCTATGGAAGTTGCTGTTAGTAATAAACTATCTGATGAAACAGTTTCAGAAATTAAAACTAAGACTGGTTTTTCTGATCGTATGATTACAGATTATGTCGAGGGACAGCGAGCGCGGTCCCGTGAAGCCTTTGGTAAGGCTGCTGATGTTGTCGGTGGAAAAGAAAAGCTTTCATCTCTTTTTGTATGGGCTGCAAAAACAATGAGTGCTCAACAGCAAGCAGAAATTAATGCAAACCTAGCTAGCCCAAGTTGGGAAATTGCATTACTTGGTCTGCAAGCTAAGTATGAAAAAGCTACCGTAAACACAGCTAAGGGTAAGGAAATGCCTGTTAATAAAAATCAGGTCAATGTGGCCTCAACTAAACAAGCACTAATACCCTATAGGACTAAGCGTGAGTTCTATGCCGATAGAGGAAACCCAAGATACAATAGTGATCCTAAGTTCCGTCAGGCAGTAGAACAACGCATCGTGATGTCGGATATAACCCGACTTCCAAACTAAGCTAAGTTATTAATGCAAATCCCCCTATTAATAGGTAATGGATGGCTAAATAATAAAGCAAACATTAAGTAGACTCCTTAGGAAAAATCTAATAATGTTAGTTTAAGAATTGTCACTAAATCGTTTTACTTTTTATTTTACTATAAACTTAAACTAATAGGAGTATATAACATGGCTATTGAATCACTAGGTAATATTACATCTACAAATTTTGCACCACCACGCGCAAGCGCATCAGTCGGGGCAGATGGTTCAAATCCAAATAAAATTTGGCTACCACTGTGGAGTGGAGAAACTATGCACGCTTATGATCAGTATAATGTATTTGAAAACATTATTACTCATAAGTCACTAACTGGTGGATTCTCTTACGAATTCCCAATTACTGGTACTGTCGGTCTAAATGAATCTTGGGATGCTGGCGAAGAACTTGGTGGTACTTCTGGCTCAAGCTACGGTACTAGCAGCTTTAAAGTAAATCTAGATAATAGACCAATGGCAGCTCACTTTGAAACTGATAATGTTGACGCTCTAATTACTCAATACGATTATCGTAGCGAGTTAGCTCGTCAGGCTGGTCAGACCCTTGCAAACACCAGAGATCGTCAGCTTGCTGAAGCTATCTGTGTTGCTGGTCTACTTAGCCCACTAGGTCACGCACACACTACTGGTACACTAACTTCAGCTAATGCAGATCCTCGCGGTCTAGTACTAGCTAACTTCCCTGCACCAGCAGTTGTTGGTACAACTGTTGTTGGTGGTAATAACTATGCAGTAACTAACTGCACAGAAGCAACAGCTCTTAATATTCTTCAAGCAATTGAAAATTACTTTGTATTCATGCAGGAAAATGATTACCCAACAAACAATGTTTATTGTGTAGTTACTCCTAAGGTATTCCAAGTAATTCGTGCTTTAGGTATTCCTCGTTCAGCATTTAGTGCTATTACTAGTTCTGGTGTTGTAGGAACATCTTCAGTTGTTACTGCTACAAATAACTATATGAATAACCCACTATTTACTGGCAACGATACTTTTAATGCCGGTATGGGTATTGGTATGGGTATGAATGCACTAACTGATTCTCTTGACTATATGGGTTGCCGTATCATCAAGAGTAATCATCTTCCAAACAATAAAGATTATGTTACAAACAAAATTGGTTCAACCAAATATAATCTAGTTTGGAATTCTGATACTTGCCCAGACATCTTCGGCGCAATCTTCCAGCCAGAAGCAATTGCTGGTCTATCCTTAATGGGTATGAAGGTTGATACCGTTGCTGATGTTCGTAGAAACACTCAGTTTACCGTTGCTAGTTTGATGAAGGGTACTGGTATTATTCGCCCAGAACTATGCCAATTACTTGTAGGCATTAATAACGCAGGTTCTAATGCAGATCTTGCTTCAGGTGATATTGATGCAAGACCAGAAGTATATTCAATCATCAATACCGCTTCTAGCTCAAACCTAGCAAACGGTTTCGGCGCAGAATACGCAATGGCTTGATAATGATTAATCTTACTGTTAATATCGTTTATTTGTTTAAACATGATTGACAGGAGGTGATCTTACATCTACCCCCGGCTCCCTTAAGTGGGAGTCGGGTGGTTTATTTTTTCTTTTTTTATAAGGAGGCTATATGGGTTTTATTACAAAGCTACAAGCAATTAATCAAATGTTATTAACGGCTGGCGAATCTCTAGTAGCCGACCTAAATGATAACTCAGGTATTGATACAGGAATTGCTGATACAATTCTTGAACAAGCAAGTCTAGACATGCAAATGAGAGGTCTAGCTAATAATAAACTAGTACGAAAGTTTAATCCAGACTCATCTGGTAAAATTATCTTTGATTCTGCTGACTCTGATGAAGAGGGTATTATTTCAGCAGAACTAATATCATGGCATCTAAATACTGATGGTATTCAAATAACAGCTAAACTATTTAGTGATAGTCCGCCAAGACTATATAACTATACAGATGAAACAGATATTTGGATTAGTGGTGATTACTATGTTGAAGTAATTAAAAAACTAAGATGGGAACATCTTGATACTCCAGTTCAAAGAGCTATTATGGCTAGTGCTATGAGACAATATCAAATTATTACTCAAGGCGATGGAGAAGCTGATAAATACCTTGAATATAATGAACAAATGTTTCATTTAAAAGGTAGAGCATCTGACATTAACGATAAGAAAAGAAATATCTTCCAAAGTGGAGATGCAAATGTTCGTGGTGCTGTATTTAGAAATCCATATATTTATGATCCATCAAGATACCGTTACTGGAGAGGAAATAGATAATGCCCCCAATGAAAAGAAGACCACCCGGAGCCAAGGCTAGTACTAGAATTCCTATTTTAAGTTTATCTAGTGGTGTATCAACACAAGCACCAAGCAAAAGACTTCCGTTAGAAGCAGAAGTTATGGATAATGCCTTATTATCATTAGAAAGATCTTTTGAAAAAAGACCCGGATTTGAAATTCTTCCACAGATTGCTTTTACAGGAAATAACTCAACCGCTGATTCAAATCGTTTAGATTTATTTAGATGTGTTGAAAACCTAGCGCAAGACGCTAATAAAGATTTCTGGTGGTATTGGTTTACTATTAATGAAAATAATAGATTTTTAATTGGTATTGATTATAAAGCTAGTGATGCTAATACAGTTTTATTCTATGTATTTAAAATTAATGCAAATAATTGGGAAGATATTACACCAACAACAGCAACAAACCAACAAGGAACAGCTATTGTTTCTACTTCAACTAGAGCATATATTACTTATGGTAGTGATTTGAATTATAAAGCAAGAGATATTCTAAAAGCAACTACTGTTGGTTCTAGTATTATTGTATTAAATACTTTAGTTAAAGCCGGATTTACATCTAGTGATAATGGATTTTTATTTAAACTAGATGGTAGTGAAGATAGTTCATTACCAGATACTAAAGGTAAAAAAGTAACTTATTATACATCTAGTAGAGTATCTGGAACAACAGGAAGCCTTGAAACAAACGCATATTTAAGTGCTGCTACAATTTCTATAACAGGAAATGCTGTTCCAGATCCTTTTACATGCGCTACTGTTATTCCAGATACTTCAGTATTAAATCAAACAGTATTGTTTTATAATTCTTCTGCTAGTAATTCAGCAACAAACTCAAAGTATTTAACCGGAACAGTAACTGCTATCTTTAATAGTGACGCTAATACGCTAAAGTTTGAAAATACACCAGCAGCATTTAAACAAACAACATCAACATCTATTACTGGAAACGCTCTTTTAAATAGTGTTATTAATTTAATAACTCCATCCAATCCATCACAAGTTGGGTATGTTAGTCAAAATGTTCTTGTTTGGATTGATGCTGATAACTATTTTACTGGCACTATTACAGCAGCAGGAAGTACAGCTATTACTGTTAAAGTTAATTTTGTAAGTGCTACCCTAAAAGCAAAAACTACAGCAGATGCAACAACAAAAAACATTGGTTACGAGTGTATGACTGTAGATGTTAATTACATTAGCCCAACTCTTGCAGCAGATACAGTAGCCAACACATCATGGGCTATTTTATGGGGTGTCTTTGTTCCAGTAGAAGACTTTATCTACAAGGACTCAACACAACCTTGGCTTGGACAGTCTTTCGCAGACTTTAGTGAAATTAGATTCCCACCAGAAGCAACAGAAGTATATGCAAATAATGGAAACTTTGTTGGTGCATATACTGTTGATGATTCAGCAAAAACAATGCTTGATGCCTTATATGACTCTGATCATCCACTAGAATCACAAAGCGCGATTAATGGTAGAGGTAAAATTTATTATACAGCAGGACCATACCTAAGTCAAACTTCTGGTTATTATAGAATTGTTAATTTCCCAGAGTCTATCTCTTATAAAGACGGCTCTAATAGAATAAACGGTAAAGGTAGACCCTATACACAAAAGGTTCGTTCTCCAGATTTATACTCTGTTATTGATGAACGAAGAATGCCACAAAAGCTTACATTTAATGAAGCACCAACAGGCATAAATAGTGACTGGGTATTTGCTCCAATTGCGTGGGAACCAAAAACAACTGGTAATAGATACTCTAATCCCGGTCCAAGTGTATTCTTATCAGCTGATAAAAAAACAGCAAGACAAGTCAAAATAAATGCTATTTCAACATTTAGAGATAGACTTTACTTTGCTGCTGAAGATGTTATCTTTTCAACTCAATTAGGTGTTTATGAAGACCTATTCTTAGCAGATCCTAGTAACATTGTATCATCAGATCCAATAGATATTAGAGCATCTTCTAAAACATATGCTGAAATTTCATCTATTACTCCATTTAGTGATTTCTTATTTGTTAATACTAAGGGTGACATTCAGTTTGAATTAAGAGGTTCTGAAAATCAAATTACACCCCTTACCGCACAGATTGCTCCCACATCTTTCTATGCTACAGCTAAATTAACAGAGCCAATTTTAATGGGTTCATTAATTTACTTCTTTGATAAGCGTAGATTGTATATGTATATGACACAACAGGGATCATCTTTGAGCACAGCTCAAGAAATCTCAAGTCATTGTGGTGACTATCTACCAACAAACTATAGAGCGACTTGTTCATGCCCTGCTCAAAATACTATTGCAACAGTAGATGATGATAATCCAAACTATCTATATCTATATACTAACAGATTCTCTGGTGATAAAGTATTACAAAATGCTTTTTATAGATATATTCTAGAAACAGGAAATGAAATTGAATCTAGTCAAGTATATGATAACTATTTACATGTAGTTATTAAAAAGAAATCCCAAGATGGTTTAAAGTATGAATACTATATTCAAAGAACTTATCTACAAAAACAAGATAAGGGAATTCCAAAGTTAGATAATTATTCTTTAATGAATCTATATGTAAACTCTAACTGTTCTTATAACACATCTACTAACGAAACAAAATTTAATATTGTATTTCCTTACTCCTTTGATCCAAGTAAAGTTCTGTTAATAACAGACCCTAATGACTCAAAATGGGGAGAAAAAAAATATATTGTTATTAAACCAAATTATGTAGCTAATGCTAATGGAATTGGTTACATCTTTACTGTAAATGGTAATTATGCAGTTAACCAAGCTAGATTATATATTGGTACTAAGTTTACTATGAATGTAGAACTAAGTACACAGTTTGTAAGAGATCAAAATAACAATGTTATTGATGGTGTTCTAAATATAAAAACACTTGCATTAAGACACGCCGATACTGGTAATTATGATATTATTGCAACAAGAAGAGGAAAGTCTATTATTCAATCTAAATTTTCTGCTTTGGTAACTAATAATAATCTAGATACTCTTAGTATTGAGAATACAGAAAAGAGTGGAGAGTTTGTTGCAAAAGTATTTGGATTCTCTGATACAACAAGAATTCAAATAGTTTCTGATTATCCAACACCAGTAAATATAATTAACATGGAACTTAAAGGTAAGTTTACTCAAACATATACTTCCTTAAATACCTAATAGGAGCCTAAATAAATGCCTACTAATGCTTTATTAAAAACTAATGTAAGTGGAACTTGGAGTTCATCAACAGGTTTATCTTACTCACAAATACCAACTATATCAGAAATTTCTCATAAAGATCAACTAGAAGTTGAAAGAATTTTTACTGTACCAAGCGGAACAATCCTAACACAAGAAGACTTTAGAAAAATTTATATTATTGCTTCAAATAACTATACAGTTGATGAAACCAATAAAAAGATTACCGCATTCTCAGCAAGTTTCCCTTCATACACTACCGTAGGTGGTGTAACTATTACAGTACCTGCAATTACAAATGGTGCTGCTATTTCTATAAGAAGAAAGAGCATTACCAGTGAATCATTAGTTAATTGGGTTGATGGTACTAGACTTACCGCTAGCCAATTAAATCTTCAAACATCTCAATTAATAAGCGTTGTTCAAGAAATTCTTGATAGAATGAATTATGAGTTTGTTACCGCTACAGATCTAGATTATAACTTTGGTTACAAGTGGTCAACAAGAAGTTGGGTTGAAGGAAGAATTGGTGCTATTTCAACTACTGTTAAATCCTATATTGATACAGCTGACACAAATTTACAAAACCAAATTACATCAGCTGTTAATATGAACACAACACAAAACGGTAGACTTGATGCTATTGAGTCACTAAATACATCACAAACATCTAGCATTAATACATTAAATACAAGAGTAAGTCCATCTACCAGTCTTACTGGAACATACTCAGCATCTAATCTTTCAGCAGCAGTAAATGGTCTAGATACCAGAGTAACCTCTGTCGAATCTACCAATACAACTCAAGGTAATAATATTACTGCTCTACAAAGTAAGGTTGATGTTTCAACAGCTTTATCTAATAGCTATGCAAGCTTGACTGCTGGTGTTAATAATCTTCATACAAGAGTATCTGCAACAGAAGCTACCAATACAACCCAAACAAGCAATATCTCAGCATTACAGACAAAGGTTGGTGCTGGTACTATAACAGGTACTATTGTTGATGATGGTTCTGATATCATTACAGCAGTAAATGCTATTGATGATTATGTAACCAATGCAGTAACAACCAGTACAAACACCATTTTTAATGGTCATGCTCAGGGTAGAATTGTATATGCTGGTGCTAACGGAACTAAAGATAGCACAGCAAACTTTACAATTACTCCTAGTGGAACTAGTCCAACGGTACTAACACTAGCAGGAAATCTATCACAAACTGGTAATACAAGTATTACTGGTAATCTTACACAAACAAGTGGAACACTTAGTTTAACAGGCAACGCTGGTTCATTACTAAGTCTAACTGGTACTGTTACATTAAACGCTGGTACTGGAACCGTACCAACTATTACTGGAGCTGCCTCACAGAAGATTATTGCTTTTAAAAATTCAAGTGCAGTTGAAGTAAATGCTATTGACCAATATGGTAATCTTACTGG
>Ga0214921_10003407_pt1 | contig 24353 bp, 19 predicted proteins | sample LL1505_MetaG_FD_177992 | JGI IMG/M metagenome (GOLD analysis project Ga0214921, IMG submission 177992) | Freshwater microbial communities from Lake Lanier, Atlanta, Georgia, United States - LL-1505 | ecosystem: Environmental > Aquatic > Freshwater > Lake | place: USA: Georgia | collected...
CAATCGTATCAAAAGGCATCTTGTCGAGGATCGCGACAGCTCGCCCCACTTCGTCCGCTGTTTTGCCAGTAATCTGCACGCCAAGGATCGATTCTTCTTCGTGACGCTTAAGCATCTCGTAGGTGCGGCGACTCTCGTAGAGCATTGCCGTTGCTGATATCATTTCAACGTATGTTAAATCTGCGCCGTGCCGGCTGCACGCTCGTCTGAACGGATGATCTGATACCCCAGCCAGAGGGGCAAGAATGACTGGTGAGAACGGAAGACCGAGACGGGTGAAGACGTTTTCTAATGGCCCACGTTGGGTCGAGCCCTCGGCATCACCATCCGCGTCCATCCGCAAAAGGATTGTCTCGTTATCATCTTGAGTCATATTTACCCTCAATCGACTGTGAGGGGGAGTTATCAAAAACTGGTTATAAAATCAATATAAAATCTCTAGTATTCTATGCTTTCTATGCAACTCGGACGGGCCTGTTTTTAACAGAAATCGGACTTTCCTCAGTTGCTACAAGCACCTGATTTTATTAAGATCTACCTTCCTGAAACAATCACCTGAGGGGCGGGCTGAAGACATGCTGGATATAAAATATATTCGAGACAACGTGGATCTTATAAAAAAAGGCGCCCGAGACAAGCGCAACAATATAGACCTTGATGCCCTCCTTAAACTCGACGCTGAAATCCGCCCCATGCAAACCAAGTGGGAAGAGCTCCAAGCATCTCGCAATCGACTCTCTAAGGAAATCGGCAAGGCAGCCCCAGAACAACGCGAGACGATGAAGTCCGAGGTTCAAGAGATCAAGGCGCAAATGGAAACCCTGGAAGCTTCCATCGCAACAAAAAAACCAGAGCTCGAAGCCATGCTTCTTCTGGTACCCCAACCGGCTCGCGCAGATGTTCCCATTGGCAAAGACGACACAGAAAACCTCGAGATCAAAAAATGGGGTACTGTTCCTCAGTTCGATTTCAAGCCTTTAGACCACGTGACTCTTGGCCAAAAACACGGCCTGGTCGACTTTGAGCGCGGCGTGAGAATCGCAGGATCACGTAGCTATGTTTTGACCGGACTAGGAGCGAGATTAGAGCAAGCGGTTTTGCGCTACGTTTACGACAAACTAGCCAACAAAGGTTATCAGGCTATGAGCGTGCCAGTCCTCGTACGCGAGGATTGCATGACTGGTACGGGTTATTTCCCAACGGGCCGCGAGCAGGCTTACTACTGCGAAAAAGACGAGATGGCTCTGGTCGGTACGGCAGAAGTTCCGCTTACAAGTTTTTACGCAGGCGAAATTCTCCCCGAAGATCAGTTGCCGGTCAAAATGATGGCCTGGAGCGGGTGTTTTAGACGAGAAGCAGGCACCTACGGCAAAGATACGTCCGGTCTTTACCGAGTCCACCAATTTCAGAAAATCGAACAAGTTATTATCGGGCAGGCCGATGAAAAAATCTCTGAAACGTACCACGCTGAGCTACTTGCAAATGCTGAAGAATGTCTTCAAGACTTCGGCTTGCCATACCGCGTTGTCTACGTTTGTACTGGGGATCTCGGGCAAGGTCAGGTTCGTAAGCATGACATCGAAACATGGATGCCGTCCCGCGGCAACTACGGCGAGACCCACTCGTGTTCAACGTTTCATGAATTCCAAGCGCGCCGACTCAAGCTGCGCTATAAAGGCAAAGACGGCCAAACAAAAATTTGTCACACGCTTAATAACACTGCCATTGCTAGCCCTCGAGTCTTGATATCTCTTCTTGAGGTGCATCAGCAAAAAGACGGTCGGATTGCGATACCAAAATGCCTGCAGCCATACTTAGGTGGCCTGACTCACATTGGATAAATAAAAACATGAATCAAGATTTTGAGACCCTCAAAACCAAACTCGCGGCGATCACTGATTTAAACCTTGCAGCAAGCGCGCTTGGTTGGGATCAAGCAACCATGCTTCCCGACTTGGGCGCGGATCAGCGCGGCAGACAGCTTGCCACGATCGGGCGCATAGCCCACGGTATGCTCACGGCCAAAGATACTGGAGATCTGATTAGCCGGTTGTCTTCCTGGGCAAATAAGCAGCCTGCAGAAGATTTTGATGCCGCTCTGGTCCGTGAGGCTCGGCGTTTACGAGATCTTGAGGTCGAAGTACCGTCCGAACTTAATAGCGCAATGTCTGAGCATTATTCGAAAATGTACTCAGCTTGGACCACGGCTCGCCCTCGCAATGATTTTGCGACGCTCAAGCCTCTATTAGAAAAATCTGTTGAGCTGAGCCTCAGATTTGCGGATTGTTTCCCGAATTTAGAACATCCGATGGATTCGCTGATTCAGTATAGCGATCAAGGAGTCACTGTTCGATCCACGCGCCAATTGTTTAACGAGCTTCGGCAACAACTTGTACCGCTTGTAAAAAGCGTAACTAGCGCAAAGCAACTTGATGGCGATTGTCTAAGCGGCGAATTCGATGAGTTAGCTCAGCTAGATTTTTGCAAGCTTGTCGCTAAACAAATAGGCTATGACTTCCAACGCGGACGCATGGACCTCTCGCCACATCCTTTTATGACAAGACTTTCGGGCGGTGATATTCGCATTACGACGCGCGCGCGCCGTGATGACCTCACCGATTGCTTATTTAGCGTCATTCACGAGGTGGGACATGCCCTCTATGAGCTTGGAATTGATCCAAAGCTTGACGGCAATCTATTAGCAGGTGGAGTGTCTAGCGGGGTGCATGAAAGCCAGTCTAGGCTTTGGGAGAACTGCGTCGGCCGCGGTAAAGCCTTCTGGGATTATTTCTACCCTGTCCTACAAAATCAATTCCCACATTTTAAAAATATCAACCAAAGTACTTTCCTCGCAGCCATCAACCGTGTGGAACCCGGACTTATCCGCGTTGACGCAGACGAGCTCACTTATAATCTTCACGTGATGATTCGCTTCGATCTCGAGTGCCAATTACTCGAGGGAAAATTGGCCATCAGAGATCTTCCAGATGCCTGGAACGCGCTCTATAAAAGCGATCTGAATCTAGATGTACCGAGCTTAAAAGACGGCTGCCTTCAGGACGTGCATTGGTTCTCGGGCAGACTCGGAGGAGCATTTCAAGGTTACACGATCGGCAACATTCTCAGCGCTCAGTTTTTTGATGCCGCGAAGGCCGCCCATCCCAATCTTGATGCAGAATTCTCAAAAGGTCATTTTGCGACCTTGAAATCGTGGCTCAACCAGCACGTCCACCGTTGGGGTGCTAGCTTAACGCCAGATGAATTAGTCAAACGCGCGACAGGTAAACCCATGACGATCGAGCCGTACATGAGTTACCTAACCGCGAAATACTCTAGGCTTTACTCTCTCTAGTATTCGGACAAGCCGCGTACTTTGTTGCCACGACGCAAGATTTCGAGGTCGACTTTTTCAGAGTCGCCCATCAAGGCGTAGCTTTCTTTTAATTTTGGGGGCATGAGCTTTTTCTTGGAGCTCATTTTTTTAGCGCTCGTCGAGGCGCACCCCTGAGCCAGCATGGCGGCCACAATCAGGGCGCCAAAAACACGAAAATTCTTCATACTTGAACTCCTCTAAAATGGATGACAGACCATAAGCCATCACCCCAGGGTTCTCGACCCGATCAGGGCACATCTTGAGAGGTATTTTGTAGTTTGGTAATTTAATGATAAAATACTTGCCTAATTCACAGGTTAGCCATCCGCCGCTGGTGTTTAAATCCGTGTGTTTAAGGACCTGACACTGTTATTAGGCCGGGACAGAGCCTATTTTGGGCGATCATGTAACGTCATTGCAAAGGGATTAAACGATGAATGACTCCCTCACATTTTTAAAAATCCCGCTGGGATTAAGTCTTTATTTACTTCTTTTTGTGCCCTCGAATATCACTTTTGCCCAATCCGCAACGGATGATGGAAATCAATCAAACCCCAGGAAATCGCCACTTGCAGAAGAATGGACGGCCAGTGTTTTGCCGGCAGGCAAATTCGCCATAGGCTCGATGCTGGAATTGGGTCTAGGTCAAGGATTGATGATTGGTTCAGACCCAACTGCAACAGCCCTTGGCGCAAAGACGATTCAAGCTAAATGGCAACTCCCAAGTTTTGGAGAAGATGATTGGTCACTGGGTTTAAAGGTAGCCAGTATAAACCGACGTTCTATTTGGTGGGGAGACGTCAGCAAACGTTTCTCTAAATTAGACGCCAAGATACTTAGACCATCTATTGCTTGGAGTAATAGAATTTCTTCAGCCCTCATTATCCATAGCTTTTGGACAAGCGGAATCGGGAAGTCTTCCGCTGAATTGAGTGATTTTGGTAAAGCAAAGCTCAAAGAATCGAAATACGGAACGAACACCCCAGGGGATGGGCATTCCTTCGCAAATCGAACCATGCAGGTACAATCTATTGCTGGATTTACAGAAGACCGCTTTCAAATGACCGCAGAATGGGAGCGCACATCGGGCGAACGTGTGCTCTTATCTACCAGATTCGAACGCACGCGTTTGGAACAGTTGGAGACATTTTCAGTACGTCTCACTTTGGCTCAACATTGGTCCACTGACGGATTTAATTTAAGGCTAGGTGCAGGGCCTCAGTATGCGGTCCTGAGCGGAAAAGATCTCGATGATGAAAACGTTAACGCGTCGGGGTGGCTACCGACTGCTGATTTTGCAATTTATTGGGTACTTTGATTAACCGATCTTCTCGGTTTTTTTGGAATCAACAGCAACGTCAACCAACTTGAGCCGGCGCTCGATATGCCGTACAGTCGCATCACTGTAAACGGAATCTGATTTTGAGTTTTCTTTATAGAGTCGTTTAATCGCCTCAGGATCTTTCTCGATAATTGGCCTTGGCGGAAACCAGCTCGCTTTGCTGTCGTAGCTCCACAGCTGCTCTCCAGCCTTCATACGACGGATCAGCTGTTCGTTATGTTTCTTGCGCGCATCAAGGCTTATTTTGTTGTCTTTCATGACGCAACCCCCAAAACGGTTAAAGATCCCACAACGTACCGAGACTTATCGGCAAAATTCCCAAAAACTTGAGTGGATCTGTATCCCAAGGCAATTATTCATATTTTATGGATACTTCCATGGTATCAGGCCTTAAAGCGCTCTGTCCAGAAACACGGTGAGCTTTGGCATTTGACGGTTTCAACAGATTCAGCAAAAAACCAAGAGCATTCAGCTTGCTGCGGCGACCCTATCCTGCGAATTTAAACCTCAGATCTTCCGCTTAATCTGTCCTAAAAGTGAAGTCATTCGTTTTAGATCCTCTAAGTTTGCTCGCTTTCCATAACAAAACCGCGCGTGGACTTCGGCAAAACTCAAAAGCTCTTGGTCTACAACGCCAGCCTGGTATGCGATTCTCTGCAACCAACTGTAGAGCGGCTCTCCGGCGCTTCGATCGAAATTTCGCCTTCTCAAATAACTCTCCAATTCAGACACAACTTTGATCTCCGGTCTGGAGACCTGCAGGCGATGCCGACGCATGAGCAGAAAAACATATGAAATTGTGAGTCCAAAAGCGCCTAACAATGCTAACTCTTCGCCATGATCAATAATCGACTGAGCGGCAGAACCAGTCACATCACTACTAAGACCGGCCAAAAAATTATCTAATTCGATAAAAAATGACGTCATCCATAGTTTTTCTCTTAGCGATAGCTCATCAGGAATGCTCGCGCCAATCGACCTAAGATAGTATTCAGACCCCATGGAGACTCTTTCTGGAGCGATCGATTCAACTGGATCAAACCGTGTCCAAGCTTGCGCTTGATCATCCCAAAGCTCCACCCACGCATGTGCGTCCAGATCCCGCACAAATAGTGTTAATGATGACTGTTCCCACGCACCCCCTAAAAACCCGGCCACCACCCGTGCTGGGATACCAGAAATCCTCGCGAGAGTCGCTGTCGCCGAAGAATAATGCTCGCAATAGCCAGATTTTCCCTGAAACAAAAATCCCTCTAATGTTGTCGAATCCCCTCCGGGCTCAAGCGTATAGCGAAATCCATCCGTCGCAAAATAATGGGCCAACATGCTCGTGAATTTTTTTACGTCGGGAGCCTCCCCGCCAAGCTGCTTAGCAAGCTTAACCACTTTAGGATCCAAATCACCAGCGACCTGTAACAACAGCTTTCGATCCTCACTTTTGAGGTTATGAAGCGGCATCAAAGAACTAAGGACATTAAATTCCCGCCATAACGTTGAGTATTCTTGAGGTACGAAGACTCCATTATCACGTCCATAATTTATTGGAGTCTCTTTATTCGCTGATTCCACGCTCAGTCCGAAGTCCAAAACTGGAATAAAATCCGCATAACGCGGACTAACCGAAATTCGATACTTAATATCATTCGTGGCATGATCAAGCCGCCCTCGTATCCTGCTTGGCCCCTGCGACCATGTGAAACCTGTCACCCGATCCATGACCGTTCCTCTAATATAGGCGGAGTTAAGGTCAAAACCGGGACTCTTTACAAACTTCAAGCGTAGTGCCAGTGCGGGCGATAATTGTAAATGATTCAAACTCCCTGGTTTAAGAGCGCTAGAAAGACCAGAAAGCCCTGCTTGTGCATTAGCGTAATTTTGCGCCTGCCTAAGGCCAATCGCGGCAATGCCTGCAAGAAACAAAATTAGAAAAACAGTTTCTTTTCGGATGGATCGTTTGGCAAACCAAATCAGAGCCTGATGAAGAGTCATGCTAGACCACAGACTAATAAGCCCACCCACACTCACCAACAACACCAAAACCGCTGCCGCCAACCCAAACAAAGCTGGCAGCTCTGAAAACACCAACACACCTGCAATCAGGCCGCATAGAATGCGAAGAACCGCCCCAGGCCTTGTCTCGCTTATCGAAAAAAAATTGAATAAGAATATAAAAATACTCAGGTGCATCAAGTGTTCGCGCCCAACGAACTGCCACAACCAGTTTCCAACAACGACAAAAACCGTTACGACAACTCTTGCGAACCATGGAAATTGCAGCATTTTCTTCAACGAAAGCCACAATGCACAGCAACAACCGACAACGACAGAAGCCGCTGCAAACCCAGAAGCACTATTAGAGCCTCGTGAAAATAACGCAACAAAAAAAATCAAAAGTCCCCAGGAGGCATAATCGAGAGCAGAAAAAGTATATTCTTTCTTCACGACCACCTCTGTTGCCTCGCATCATGCAAAACATGCGTCAAATCAAAAGATGCGAGTTGCACCAAACAATCATTTTTATGATGCTCCCCAGATCCGAACTTGATTTTTGAACCTGGAATATCTAATGCGAATTGTACTCCATCATGATGAGCATCTTGCACCCAACGCGATAACTCTTGAAGCTTTGATTCGCCGTCTTTAGAAATCGTATCTGACCAGCGTAATGCTCTCTTTTCAGAGGACACACCCCCCGAAAAAACTTTTACTATTTTTATTCCGCGACGGGAAGAAGCCTTCCAGTCTAAGCGACGCAAGCTATCACCTTTTAAAAACTCGCGATGTTGCAAATAATCGAGGGCGACAGTCAGTGTCTCCAGGGCTCCCGAGGAATTCTCACCGTGTTTCTCAGCATCCTGATCGAGCGCGCGAGAGACTGCTGCCGGTTTTGGATAAACTGCAATTGCTCCGGTTAGCGAAAAACGCCTCACTGCCCTGAACATCCCAAACGGGAACATCGAAACCACAACAACCTCTGGAATTTCGTATACACCACGCCCAGAAACTCTAAAATCAAGAGACAAAAGAGCTGGCTGATCATGAAGCGTCACTTCATCGGCTGGTTTAAATGGCCTATTGGCCTTCCAAAACAATAAAGCCACTGCGGCCTCATGTTTTAAATGAGCTTGCCTTGCTGCAATCCGATCCAAAAAAACCGAAGCGCCCTCTTTCTGAATGGAATCCAAAGCATAAACACAAATACCAAATGAATCACTTGACGACCGTATGCTTAACGGCAAAATCGTCGCGCTCCCGGCCGCGACAGGTAGCATAGGCAAGACGTTGATCTCAATGTCACGAAGATTAACATGGGCTTCTATCATGGATAAAAGCTCGATAAACCCGATCGTAAACCCCATGCCAATGATGGTTGCGTTGCGCGTTAGAAAACCCACGACGAGCAACACCAATAGAAATAAATTGAATAGTGCGCAGTACCATGTAGGCAATATGTATATTTTTGGCCTTTTCTTGACCAACCTATGAGCAAAGCGGCTGCCCCAGTGAACTCTCCTTGGAATTGCAAAGCCAGGCTGTTCCATCAGCCTAGCACCTCGACCGTCGCTAGTGCTTCAGCCACGATTATAGCGGGCGTGTTTGATTGCACCGACTGTTTGGCATCAAGGTTAGCGCGTGGAGTCAAACGATGGCACAAAACTGCATGAGCCACGGATTGCAAATCTGAGGGCATGACAAAGTCCCTTCCGTCTGCGAAAGCCCAAGCCTTGGCAGATGCCGTTAGAGCCAAAACAGTGCGAGGGGACAGTCCATTTGCCCGAGCGCGAATCCAATCACAAAGATCAAGAGCATAGTCTGCAACCCGATCTCCCACATGAATGTTGGAGACATTAAAGCGAATTTCTTTTAACTTTTCGAACGAGGACACCGGCTCTAACGTTTCAATCAGGCTCGAACGCGGCGGTTCCATTAACAATCTTTTCTCGCTATCACGCCCTGGCAAGCCCAGACTAATACTCATCATAAACCTATCAAGTTGGGACTCTGGAAGCGGATTTGTCCCTGCACTATCAAGAGCGTTCTGTGTCGCGATCACGATAAACGGCTCCGGAAGAACATAAGTTTCGCCGTCAACCGTAACCTGGCTTTCTTCCATGGCCTGTAGAAAAGCACTCTGGGACTTCGGAGACGCACGATTAAGCTCGTCGGCCATCACAAGATTCGCAAATAACGGACCTCTAATAAATCTGAATTTATGGACAGAATCGTCATAAACGTTACCACCAGTAATATCTGCCGGAAGTAGATCGCTGGTGCATTGAATTCTTTTCCACGGAAGGTCAAAAAGCTTTGCGAGCAATTTGACCATCGTTGTTTTTCCCATGCCCGGCAGATCCTCGATGAGTAAATGCCCGCCAGCCGCTACACAGCACCAAGCTAATCGCAATTGCTGACTTTTATCGATCAGCACAGTCCCGGCTCTCTCCAGGAAAATCGCCACTTCTGGTCGCACTTTGAGGCCGCCAGTTTCGTTAGTATTTTTTAATAATGATGCAATGCTAACTGCCATATTGGCCCCGATCGTCTCTGGTTGAGAGTTATCGCCGATTTTCACGAAAAAAATCCAGAACCTACCCTCTAATGATACACTGGTGAGGAGCGAAGAAATGATAGGCAATTTCAGCCCACAACGTTCAAATTGAACATGAGGTTTTCAACTGAAAATACTCTCGATAACCGCTACTATGGGATTCAACTAGGAGGCTGATTTCAATGAATGTTTTCCAATCCACGATCGGCGGCAAGGTGCACCGTTTTAAAGGTTTGGGTGATGTCCTTGCAAAAGCGTCCCCTCTTCGGTCCGGTGATATCCTGGCGGGCGTGGCTGCCCATTCAGAAGAGCAGCGGGTGGCTGCGCAATACTGTCTCGCTGAAATCCCTCTTGTCGAATTCGCAAAACACCCGATCATTCCATATGAAAACGACGAGGTTACGCGACTGATCTGCGACAGCTGGGACAAAGCTGCATTCGGACCTATTTCGCACCTAACAGTCGGCGAGTTTCGTGAGTATCTTCTGCAGGATAGCACAACCAACCAGCAGCTATCTAAAATTGCACCAGGGCTGTTTCCAGAAATGCTGGCGGCGGTCAGCAAGATCATGCGTAATCAAGATCTAATTTCCGTCGCAAGAAAAGTCGAGGTCATGACGAGGTTTCGCTCAACCGTTGGTAAAAAAGGGCATTTGTCGATTCGCCTACAGCCAAATCACCCTACAGACGATCTAAAAGGTATTACCGCAGCAATTATCGACGGTTTGCTTTACGGTTGTGGGGATGCGGTCATTGGGATTAATCCAGCAACCGATAGTGTTGGAAGGATGCACGACCTCCAAATCCTCTTATCAAGAATCATTGAAACTTTAGACATACCCACACAATCTTGTGTGCTTGGTCACGTCACTAACCAAATCGACTGCATGAACAAAGGCGCCCCGGTTGATTTAGTATTCCAATCAATCGCGGGGACAGAGCTAACCAATCAAAGCTTCGGGGTGAGCGTTAAACTTCTTCGCGAAGCACAAGACGCCGCGCGCAGTTTAAAGCGCGGTGGTTCTCAGGTGATGTACTTTGAAACGGGCCAAGGCTCTTGCTTATCTGCTAATGCTCATCACGGATTAGACCAACAAACGCTCGAAGCGCGCGCTTATGGTTTAGCGAAGGCGTTCGATCCATTCCTCATCAACACCGTCGTGGGTTTCATTGGCCCAGAATATCTATATGACGGGAAACAAATTACCAGAGCAGGGCTCGAAGATCATTTTTGCGCTAAATTAATGCAACTTCCTATGGGGTGCGATGTTTGTTACACCAACCATGCTGAGGCCGATCAAGACGATATGGATAATTTGATGACCCTGCTAGGTGTTGCAGGTTGCAATTATTTTATGGGAGTACCGGGCGCAGACGATATCATGCTGAACTACCAATCGACCTCGTTTCACGACGCTCAGTATATCCGTCAAACACTGAACCTACGCGCATCTCCGGAGTTTGACGCTTGGCTCCAAAAAATGGGAATTCAAGATCAAGCAGGACAATTACTGCCGGTTGATCTTGCAAAATCAAAAATTAAGAATCAGGCTCAAGGGTTATTATCGCTGGAGGGATCATGAAATTATCGCATGACCCATGGTTCTTTCTCCGTGAACACACTCACGCTCGTATCGCCCTCGGCCGATCTGGACACGGCCTACCAACCCATGAAATTCTGGAGTTTAGGCTAGCGCACTCCCGCGCTCGGGACAGTGTTTGGAGCAACATCGACTTACAACGACTGCAGGCCGATTTAAAATTGGAGTCCCAACCACCGCTGGCGGTGAGCTCTAAATGTACTAGCAAAAAAGACTTTCTCCTGAACCCAAATCATGGGCGCCAGTTGGATCAAGCTTCAAAAACTGCTTTACAGAACGTTGCCTCGAAAGACAATCACCCGGACGTAGTCCTGATCATTGCGGATGGCTTGTCAGCCAATGGCATACAGGTCAACGCACCCTTGTTAGTTGAAGAATTTGTCGCCGCTATCAAGTCTACAGCGCTAAAACTTGGACCTATTGTGATTGCCCAATACGCACGGGTAGCTCTTGGTGACGACATCGCAGCAACGTTGAACGCAAAAGCTAGCATCATGCTGATCGGCGAACGACCGGGTCTTGCGAGCTCTGAGTCTGTCAGCGTTTACTTCACCTACGCCCCGAGCGTCGACCGCAACGATGCTGATCGTAATTGCATCTCAAACATTCACTCGTCAGGATTGTCACCTCATGCTGCTGCGCACATGGCGTTATTTCTACTGCAAAACTCGCTGCAAAAACAGCTGAGCGGAGTGAATTTAAAATTTGAATATCCTGACGTCAGTCAGTTACTCCCGCGTTCTTCCCTGCCGAAAAATACCTAAACCTGTACGTTGACCAAATAAAAAATAAAAAAAAAAGAACCGGCTATCTAGATAGCCGGTTCCTCCATTAAATTCTCTAAATCGCCACAATATTAGTAGCGATAATGATCCGGTTTGAACGGGCCATCGACTGGAATGCCGAGGTAATCTGCTTGTTTCTTCGTAAGTTTGGTGAGTTTCACGCCAAGCTTCGCCAAATGAAGCGATGCTACTTTTTCGTCTAGTTTTTTGGGAAGAACGTAGACGCCAACTTTATACTTGCCTGGATTACACCACAGTTCAATTTGGGCCATCGTCTGGTTGGTGAAACTGTTGGACATTACGAAGCTTGGATGACCGTTCGCACAGCCAAGATTCATCAGTCGTCCGCGCGCCAAAAGAATGATTGACCGGCCATTGGCTAGAATGAAGTTGTCGACTTGAGGCTTGATGTTAATCTCTTTCTTGCAGTTCTTTTCAAGCCAAGCTACGTCAATCTCGCTATCAAAATGCCCGATGTTACAGACAATCGCGTTGTCTTTCATAACTTTGAAATGCTTCTCCGTAATAACGCCATCGCATCCTGTGGCAGTCACAAAAATATCCGCCTCCGGAGCGGCATCATCCATGGTCACAACTTCAAAACCTTCCATCGCTGCTTGAAGGGCGCAGATCGGATCAATTTCTGTGATAAGGACTCGAGCGCCGAATCCGCGCATAGAATGTGCGGAGCCTTTGCCCACATCGCCGTAACCAGCAACGACGACAACTTTACCCGCAACCATCACGTCGGTCGCACGCTTAAGACCATCCGCCAGTGATTCTCGGCAACCGTATAGGTTGTCGAACTTCGACTTGGTCACAGAGTCATTGACGTTGATGGCTGGAACTTTCAATTTACCTTTTTCAAACATCTGATAAAGACGGTGCACACCGGTGGTTGTCTCTTCAGAGATGCCTTTAATATGCTTGAGAAGTTGTGGGTGCTGCTCGTGGATCATGATCGTCAAATCGCCGCCATCATCCAGAATCATATTTAATGGCTTATCGCCAAACATCAGCGTCTGCTCAATGCACCAGTCATATTCTTTTAAAGTTTCGCCCTTCCAAGCAAAAACAGGAATGCCAGCAGCAGCAATGGCCGCAGCGGCGTGATCTTGTGTCGAGTAGATGTTACAGCTGGACCAGCGAACTTCCGCGCCTAGCTCTACTAATGTCTCAATCAACACCGCCGTTTGAATTGTCATGTGAAGACAGCCGGCGATGCGAGCTCCTTTTAAAGGTTTTTTTCCTTTGTATTCTTTGCGAAGCGCCATCAGTCCTGGCATTTCTTTTTCGGCGATTTCAATCTCTTTGCGACCCCACTCCGCAAGGCTCATATCCTTGACCTTGAAGTCTGGGTTCTTTGATGCAACTGTGGATCTTCCACTGCCTGATCTGTTACTTGAAGAAATCTTCTGGGGACTGGCTACACGCTTGCTCATGAATGGACTCCGTATACTTTAAGCGATCCCCACCATAGAGGACGGCATCGGCCTTTTCGACGAACCTGACTCCAAGAATACTATAATCCCTAGTTTTAAAACTCAAGATAAACAGGCACTTGCATAGAATTATTTGCCGGCGCCCGCACCGGCGCTGCAGCTGCTGAAAATTCGTGCTGTGCAAAAGACCGGCGCGTCAGACTTCAGGCGTAGTTTCGTTTGTAACACCCCAATAATACATGTATCATGTGGGATTCCCAGGACATCACAACGCACTGTAATGAATCGGGAATTAGAGGGCGTTTGCGACCTCGGAAAAAGTGTCCTTTGATGTACAACAGAATGTCTCGACGGGTTACCTAAATTATGTCCCAAGACTCCACGCAAGACCTTATGACTAAAATCGTCTCGCTGTGTAAACGGCGCGGCTTTATCTTCCAAAGCTCAGAAATATACGGCGGGCTTCGCAGCTGCTACGATTATGGGCCCCTAGGTGTTGAATTGAAGCGAAACATTGCCAATGAATGGTGGCGCTCCATGGTTTATGAGCGTGAGGACATTGTGGGTCTTGACGCAAGCATTATGATGCACCCAAAGGTTTGGCAGACTTCGGGGCATTTATCAGGTTTCTCTGACCCGCTTGTGGACTGCTTAAATTGCCGAGAGAGATTTCGCGCTGACAAGGCCCCACAGCACAAGCCAGGAACTGAGATGACCTTTCACAAAGGCGGAAAAAGTTCTGGCGAGAAACTGCGTGCTCCCGTCGGTGACAAAGGCTACGTCTGCCCGGTTTGCTCATGTCCAAACCTAAGTAGCGAACGTCAATTTAACCTCATGTTTCGCACTAGCCTGGGCCCAGTGGATCCCACTGGGGAAATGCTTGCGGCTGTTGATCCAAATATGACTGCCGAGCAAAAACGAGCCACCGTTGACGAAGTAGTTGCTAAAACGGCTGTTTACCTGCGCCCTGAAACCGCACAAGCCATGTTCGTGCAGTTTCTGAATGTCCAGCAATCGATGTCCATGAAAGTGCCATTTGGCATCGCCCAGGTCGGAAAAAGCTTCCGCAACGAGATTGTGGTCGAGCATTATATTTTCCGTTCGTGCGAATTTGAACAGATGGAGATGGAATTCTTCTGCGAGCCTGGATCTCAAGGCGAATGGATGAAGTATTGGTGCGGCGAAAGAATGGCTTGGTACAAGAAATACGCCAATAGCGGTGAAAGCTTCCGCCTTCGTCCACACGACGAAGATGAATTAGCACACTACAGCGATCAATGTTTTGACGTCGAGTACATGTACCCTTGGGGCTGGGGCGAGCTCGAAGGTATCGCCTCTCGTACGGACTACGATCTTTCAAAACACGCGGCTGCAACTGGCGTAAAACTCAGTTATTTCGACCAAAACAAACCAGATCCTGCGACTGGAAAAAACGGTTGGCGCTATATTCCTTATGTGATCGAGCCCGCGGCAGGCCTCACCCGCAGTGTGTTGTGTTTTCTGCTGGACGCCTACCATGAGGAAAAAGGTGTTGACCATGAAGGCAATGACAAATCTCGCGTCGTCTTAAAGCTCCATCCAAAATTTGCGCCCTTTAAGGCTGCTATTTTGCCGCTTGTAAAGAAAGACGGGCTCCCAGAAAAAGCGCGAGAAATCATCAAAAATCTGCGCCGCGCCGGACTCAATGTCAGCTACGACGAGCAACAGTCTATTGGCAAACGCTATGCTCGGCACGATGAGATCGGCACGCCTTATTGCCTCACTGTAGATATGCAGTCTCTTGAGGACAACACAGTCACGATCAGGGATAGAGACACTGCGACTCAACAGCGTATTAAAATTGAAGATGCGCTGCGCATCATTCAAGACCGCATCAACGCCGAACCTGCCAGCTGCTAACGAAGGAAGATTGATCATGTCGAGACGAGGACGAGGCGGTAGAAATAGACATCACTCAAAAGGCCACGGAAACCACCGGCCTGGTGGCGATCAGGCCAAATCCGAGAACAGATCTGACAACCGTCAAGATAACAGGCCCGATCATCGACAGGATCAGCGGCACGATCGCAGACCAGGTCAGGACCAGGGGTCTTCATCGGAAAACCGCCCACAACCAGGAAAAATCACATTCCCTAGTGCTCTTCAACCCAAAAAAACACTGAGTCGCCCCCTCAAAGAATCTACCAAAGAAGCCCCACGGGATCCAAACAGACGTTACCGCGTCGTATTCTTTGACAGCCTTCCGCAAGCAAAATCTGATCTCGAAGCCTTACGAGCTCAAGCGTCTGAATGCGATCAGCTAAACATTGTCATTCGCGCTGAAGCCACGATGGATGATCCCGATCTGACGAGCATTGGGAAGCTATTCTGCGGAGCTGCATGGGCGCTCATCCACGAGCGACGCCGCGTCGACGGCTGGTATGATAATCCTCACGAATAAAACACTAATCTTAGGGAGATTCCGCTGAATCGGCATCACTCATAAGAGTTTGTAGCGTTTTCTGAAGTACGACCGTCGTTGGCTGAGCTTTCGTTCCGAGAATTTTCATTTCTAGATTTTTCATTTAATTGACTGGCCTGATCGGTTTCGATCGTCTGGCCTTTTTTAGTGGTAGACCCACTATCATCACTTGAAGTTTGCGACTTATCCCGTGATTTTGAAGAATCCTCCAGGTCACTCAGGCTTGCTCCCAGGTTGTTGCCATACCATTTTTCGAATAGACCAGGACCATTGACTTCGTCGTCCATTTGGTCATCATTGTCATGTTGTTTGGTTTTCTCGGTTAAGGCAGGAACATTAGTGGTTGTAGCGTTCAAGCTTAGGCGTACATGAAACTCTTTGCCTTCAGATTCGAAGACTGCCAGTTCGCGTTGCACTTTGTGGAGTTTAATATGACCAACGCCGGGCAAGTTATCGCCCGTTTTGATGACATAGGTCCGTCCAGTGTGCGCATCTTTAATGAGGGCGATTCCGGCATTCGCCGACGCGCCCCCCGCAATGACGCCAACCAGCTGTACTCGATCCATAATTTGCGCACTATCGTATTTTCGCTCAATCGGTTGCGCATCTGCTGCGTATACATCCTGCACTGCACCCGTTATTGTTGCTGCCGTACATAGGGCTGATAAAAATAGCGTGCGACATCTAAATGACATGCAACAATCCTCCTCGTGATTGACTGAGGAGGTATCGGATCATTTCCTTAGAGATTGACTATTGAATTGACGTTTAATGCACTCGGGCCATTTTGCGCTGGGCGAAAATGGTTAAACAAAAGCAGGGATAACATCGTCTTGCTTGCCTGTTGCTGGTATGCGGCAAAGCTCACCAAGACGGCTCAGCGCTTGCCCTGAGAGCCAAGAAAGAGATGACTTTGATTTTAACTGCATTAACCGCTGGTTGATTCCAGCTTTGAAGCTTCGCCCTCCGACCGGAGGCGTCATCTGCTGCAGGTCGCCACCCATGACAGAAGCATCCATTTCACCTTCAAAAAGCCAAACGGGCAGCGCCCGCTCAGATGCAAAAGCGATCAAACCCTCGAGTGCCTCAAGTCGATTTGCATTCCACAGCTCCGAGACGCCATCAATGAGAACAATGACTCGCGCGCCTGGATGTTTCTCCATAGTTCTCTGCCATTGCAAAAGCGGCAACGTCGCGCTTTTTTTTCCTCCACCGCCAACGCGGGCGACAAGGCAAACTATTCCGTAATGCCAACTCAGCGCCGCTGCAATGATCCACGCTAACCGGCTAATAACGACATTGACCGTCTCGGTTGGATAAATCGCCCCTGGGCCATTTATAATTTTTTGTCTTAGAGTTTTTAAATCAAAGATTTCGCCTCGAGTAGCGCCAAGAAAATTCTCCAGTGACCCATTAAAAAACATCTGTAAACACGTTCGACTCAGCTCGCGTTCTGAGTTCGATGCTCCGGCGGTTTGCGAACAGCCAAAAATTGAAAGATCCTGCGAGTTGTAAAGTTCCCGCCAATAGTTGATGACCTGAACGTAAAGACTCCAGCGCAGACTCAAACCGCAAAGCTTTGCATCGCGTGGCGAATCCGGCAACACGATCAAACCCTCGCCCCCACAACAATCAAAGGCTTTACGATTTAGAGAAACACTATCTGATTTTGCGTCCAAGCCCCAAAAATGAGCTTCTGGTGACCATTTATTTAAAAATGGCAAACGACACGCTGCATGACTTGGAGACTTAGACATTTGTTCATTACCTGCGCCGGCGATCGGGTCCGCTTACTTCCATGCAGATACAGTTCTCAGTCAACCGTGAGAACATGCGCGAACCAATACGTTGTGACAATGGTTCAAAAGTATTTGAGTTCATTTGGTTTGTCTGCGATTGGTCCGTGCGCAGATAATCAATCTGACGCTGATTTTGATCGGAAGCGCTGCTGCGAAGCGGGTAATTCGTCGCAGCGATAATGCATTTATTGCCATTGTAGCGATCACTGATCAGGCTATCGGCAACGCTAAGCTCCCACTCTGTATTCCGGCCTTTGCCCAACTCGTCTATAATCAGAACGTCCACATTCTGTAACGGACGTAGACTCGACTTATCGGCAAGATCGTTGGCGTACGCCTCACGCAGCTCATGAACAAGCTGGAAAAAATCCGCATAACGAACGCTGAACCCTTGAAAAGCCAAATGCTTGGCAAGTGCCGCCAGAAGCCAGCTCTTACCCATGCCCACCGGTCCGCTAAGCAGCAGTCCTGAACTTTTTCCCGGTTGTAGCGCCTTTAGCCAATTCATGATCGTTGTTTTTTGACTGCGGTCCGCGAGATTGAAACCATCAAATTTTGTTAGGTCGGCTTCATAATAGCGTGACGGGATGTGTGCCTCGTTGATGATTCCCACGATCTTGCGCGGACTCGGCGTCCCGCAAGGCCCTACCCCACTTTTTGAATCATCAGGCTTGAGGCAGCTACCGCCGCAAACTCCACAAGCTTCAACACAATCGCAAAGGCTGGCTACAAGTGTCGCCGTTCCAACGTCTAATCGGACGCCTTTATGGTTTGTACACTTTGGACATCCCGCAGTGAGCGCACACGCTTTGGGAACACTCGTACCTGTTCGAGACTTCGTGAGTCGACTCAGTCGTTCTTTTATGGCGCTTTCAAGCTCTGCAGACATCGTAAAATAACCCGTGATATGTGAAAACTGACCGGATTTAACCATTCTAGTGCTGGTAGCGCAACAACAAGGGGCGATACTTTTGCCGCAAGAGGCGGCACAAATCATTGCCGCAAGAAGTGGCACAAATTATTGCCGCAAAAATAAGCACCTCGCTCGAGGCTTCAAGCCGACTTCATGCCGACTAATTTGCACGAATGATTTCTAGATGTTAGGGCAAAGCACAGGAACTAAGGTAACATATCCTAGATGGACATTAAGCTCAAAACATCGCAAAAAACGCTCCTGGGCTTGCATCTCATGCTTGCACCTGTTGCCTCTGTATTTGCTCAGTCTGATTCTGAGCTCCCGCCCAACTGGAAAGCCGGCGGAAAGGCCACCGAGGGCTACCTGCATGAATCGAACAACCGAAAAAATAAAAAACGTAAGAAAAATAAAAACAACGACACGGCGCCTGCCCCAGAATATCAACAAGACAAGGGCTCAGGCGAAGGCTCTGGCAAGAAATCTGACACGGGAGCAGAAGCAGAATTTCAGCCGGTCGTTACAAAATCACGACGGCACACTTTTTCGCTTTTTGGGTCCACGCCCGAGCTAGTGCGCATGGACTACCGCTACAGCTTCTCGTCTCATCTTGCTCTGACAATTGGCGCAAGCTTTCCTGTCCCCATCGATGTCGAAGTGGCCATGCCAAGCGATGTGATTAGAGCTGATAAAACAAAATCAATTGCTGTCGCCTATCCAGCGTTTAACATTAATTTTAAGGTTGATTGGGGCCCCCATATCCATACAGGACTCATTTGGCACCCGTTCGGCGGCAGTTGGTATAATTCTTTTGCCGCGGGCGTCAGATCCGTACGCATCAAAGGCAAAGCTGCGTCTCAGCTTCGCGTTTGTAGCATTGCAGAAGCCGTGAAAGAACCGCCTTGCGGTAACGACGCCGCAGCGATCAAAACCCGTAATTCCATCGCGCTAGATGCTGACATCACTCTGGTAAGTACAGTGGCCCGCGTCGTGACAGGCTGGGTCTACGACGTGAATGCCGCTTGGGCCATAAATCTGGAGCTGGGCGCCTTTGCTCCGCTTAATACGAAGCAAACCTCAAAAGTCGCAGCGTCGATCATTGCCCCCGATGGAACCCAGGAGGACGTCGATGGGGCCTTGGGCGAGTTGCGGGCGAAAAGCGAGGTCGATGTCATAGATAAGGCCAAGACAGAACTGGGGAAAGTCACAAATCGGCCGATCCCCGTCCTTGGTATTGGCGTAGGCTATCGTTTCTAAATTATTTATAAAATTCATAAAATTAAACCTTGAAACCGCCCCCACGATGGCTTAAATTATAAGTGCAGCCTATTTTATAGGCAGCATGTTCAGATCACGCGATCAACGCCAATCGAGTTGGGAAAGGGCCGACAGACAAATGCCTAGCTGCAAAGTCCACAACCAGCTGACATTCTCAGATAATCTTGGTGTGTTGTCTTTGTCGACTTTTTCTCCCAACAGATCCGGCCAAGCTTTCAATTACAATGAAACCGCTTACGTTGCTGCACTCAATCGCGCACTACAACTTGAACACACGGCAGTGGCCATTTACGCAGCAAAACAACGCCGTCCCATAGAAAAAAACGCTCGTGCCGGCGCAACCGCGATCGATCGCACTGAAAGCCACCATAAAGCGCTCAGACAACTAGTCCAGTTGATTTTTGCTCAGCGCGGTCTTCCCGATAGCGATCCATCGGGCCTAACCGCATTCACAGGAACAGTCGCTGCCAAAGTGTCGAGATATATGCCGCCGGTGGTTCAAGATCCAATGTTGGGCGTCAGTGCACAGCGCATCGAATATGCCTTGGCTCGACGCTACCGTCAGCTGCTAAAAATAGCGCCCGAGGGTGATCGACAAATCATCATCGAACTACTGAATCAAGTCAGCGCCTTTAGCAGTCAATCGTTCTAGGGCAATCTTTCTCAGGCGATCCATCTCAGCCAAATTTCAATTTTAATCAGTCGTAGCTTTGTGCTACTGTCTTCGTCCTGTGCCAATTGCGCACATGCACCTCGCATGGTCCCGTAGCTCAGCTGGATAGAGCACCGGATTTCTAATCCGGCGGTCAGTGGTTCGAATCCACTCGGGATCGCTCTTAAATTAATTTACTTACTGACAGCGCGTCGCCTTAAATTCTGCAACGGTGCAGACCTTGCCAACTGGCGCATACTCACCAATATACTTGTCAGCAGCATATTGATCTGCAGAGCCTAAAAGAGGCATGGTTGATTTCCATACAGGGATATTTTTAAATGCCCCGGCAAATCCATCTCGCGGAATTAAATTGCGATAAATCAAGATCGGAAGAGCAGCCGTTGGGCGCTCCATAAAATTCGCACCCGGCACAAGATCTTTAATGGATTTATTTGCGATCACAATGTTAACAAAACCATCTTGATCGACGATCGCCTCGCGATCATTAAGACAGCCAAAAGTCGTTGTCGTTAGTGCAGCGCCAATGCAAAACGACCAGTAACGAACATCGATATTCTCTGGGTTCATCAGATCACTGAAATCACGCGCTGACTTTGGTGCGCGAAATTTTAGAATCGTCACTTGGTCCTGACCACCGCGGAGTGTGAGGCGCGCCGCCACATAATCTGTATCGCGATTTGCATAAAGGCCCATGCCTTTGTGGTGGACAAAATGCAATTGCCCAGCGTCGTTAGGACCTGGCGGAACTGTCCATAACTTTGACCAATCAAGGCCGCCTTTAGGCACCGGAATTAGAACACTTCTTGGGCAGGTTATAGGCTCTCCAGTCAGTTGGTCGTAGGCTTCAATTTTTGGCAATTCCACGTTGCCAGTGCCACCAGGGCCATCATTGGCATCATAAATCCTATACCAGATTTCCCGGCTATTGCGTGATGGCGCTTGCTCGTCAGAGGGAGCTCCAGATTCGCCGTCCACAAGCTGACTGACAAATTGTTGCTGAGAAATCGCAGGCTCATGGGGATTCATCCACAGAGTGTAACGATCGTTTGATGTCGGCTTGCCGGTACGGAATGGATTATTGCTATCTACATCTGGATTGATCTCATAGTCGGCAATTCCTGCGACGCTGTCCATTTTTGCAGAATTATAAATATTAAAGCCGGTATAGCGACCGCCGGGAAATTTCCCTGTGACCTTAAACATAATTTTAGAATCCGATGGCACCTCAAACGTATAGCGGAAGTAGGAAACTTGCGTATCAGGAAACGCTCCTTCTTCATTAGGCTTCTGAGACCACGCCTGCCACTGTGTCGAACAGTCTGAACTTTCTGCAAACGCATTTTGCGACGAGTCACTGGCCACGATCAACGCTAGTCCTAGCAAAAGCTTCTGAATATCCGTCATAAATCACCCTTGTTTGGTCTCTTAAAAAACCCCATTCATTTCAGAGGCTCTCAAACTTCGTCTGTAATGGCCCGAGTAGCACCCCCCAGCAAAATTGTCGAGTCTAAAGGCCTCGTTTAGCCCCCACGGCTATCAGGGTCTAATGACAGTCACGGGCAACCTCACAACGACCTTGTAACCATCTGTTTTTAAACACTTAGTCCACGTTACTGCCTTGGCCAACATATAAATAACAGATAAAGCTTAAGTCACCGCCCTGCCATTCCGAAGTTCTCTTCAGATGAGGGGGGATCACTTTGCTGAATAACTGGCCGACAAAATTCGGCTTTATTGTAGCTCTTGCAAGCTTACTTGCTGCTTGCGGCGTGGAGCAAAATTCGCTCAATGTCAAAACAGGTCGAGACTCTGTCGGTGCCCAGTGTGCGGAACGGGGCAAATGCATTAAGGATCCAAAAGGATTAGTTCTATATAACCCCGAGCTGATTACCGAGAATCAAATCCTCAAACAGCAGCCACTTCAAACAAATTTCCTCACGCGTCTCATGAACCTCGTTGCTGAGCCAAAACTTTTGGTCATGCCCGATACCCTGGCACCTTTGGTGCGCGGTGTATCTCTCGTTGGGGAATTTGAACCTTGCGACTCCCCAAGAAAAATATCGGGAGCAAACCCAACCGCAGGTCAGCTTAGAAGTCTTAATCAAGGGCGCTTTAAGGCTTGTATCGCATACGTCGGTGATGGACTGTTCAATAAAACCTACGCACTCGATCCCATCGAGGTGGACTCCACAGCGCCCGATGTAGCAAAAGGCGTGCAGGTTGAGCCCATAACCTATAACTCTGTCTTGCTAACGTGGTCACCCGCTGGAGACAATGTCACGCTAGCCGGAAAACTAACTTATACCGTTTATAGTTCGACCCTGTCGAACATGCAAAACCTGGATGATGTCCAACGTTACGGATCACTTGTGCCAGGAGAGATTCGCAACACATCGACGTTCGCACTGACCGACCTCACTGAAAACCAAAATTACTTTACTGCCGTGGTCGTATCTGACGATGCCGGAAATTCAAGCTTTGTGGGCTCAGTTAATTTTAGAACATCCCTTAAAGTACTACCGACAGTCGCCACTCCAACTTTTAGCATCTCGACCGGATCTTACGGTCCAGCACAAACGGTCACAATTTCTACCACCACAAGTGATGCCACAATTTACTACACAACAGATGGCGTGACGACGCCGACAACCTCCTCGACTGTGTACTCGTCCGCCATCAACGTCACTAGCACGAAAATCATCAAGGCCATAGCCATCAAGACAGGCTACACGGACTCGCAAGTGGGAGAAGCCAGTTACACGATCAATGGCGCAGTCGCCACGCCGACATTCAGCGTCGCAGCCGGTGCTTACGGTCCAGCACAGTCGGTGGCACTAAGTACCGCCACTACCGGCGCTACCATCTACTACACAACTGACGGAAGTACACCAACCACAGCGTCTACTCAGTACGCAGCTGCTATTAACGTCTCTAGCTCAATGACCATTAAAGCCTTTGCGACCAAGTCGACTTACTCCGATTCTTCTGTCGCGTTAGCTGCATATACCATCAACGGCGCTGTAGCGACTCCAACATTCTCGGTCGCGGCTGGATCCTTCGGCCCAGCACAATCTGTGGCACTCAGCACCGCCACTACCGGCGCTACCATCTACTACACCACAGACGGAAGTGCGCCGACCACAGCATCTTCGGTGTATTCAACTGCTATTAACGTCTCAAGCTCAATTACAATCAAAGCAGTTGCAGTAAAAGCTACATTTTCTGATTCAACCTTTGCATCGGCCGCCTATACAATTAACGGCGCGGTATCGACACCTATCGCTACGGTCGCGGGCGGAGCTTACAGCGATAACCAATCCGTCACTCTTGCGACGGTACCGATGGCGGCAAGTATTTATTATACAACTGATGGATCTACACCGACGACCGCAAGCACGCTTTATTCTGGCGCGATTACGATTTCCGGCACCACGACTCTCAAAGCTATCGGTGTCATGGCTAACTACAGTAACTCCGCCGTCATGACAGAGATTTATACTTTAACCGCAGCGACTCCCACAGCAAGTGTCCCAGCCGGAGCCTACGGCCCAGTGCAGTCTGTAACCCTCAGCTCAACCACGACGGGAGCGACCGTCCGCTACACGACAAACGGCTCTACCCCTACCTGCGCAAGCGCCACAGGAACAGTTTCCGTGAACGCTTCGATGACCGTCAAAGCCATCGCCTGCAAGACTAACTACACAAGCTCCGCTGTCGCCACATTTAGCTACACCATCAACGGCGCCGTCGCGTCACCGACCTTTAGCGTCTCTGCCGGTTCTTACGGCCCAGCACAATCTGTGGCACTTAGCACCGCCACTAGCGGAGCGACGATTTACTACACCACAGACGGCAGCACGCCGACAGCATCATCTAATGTTTATTCAGCTGCTATTAACGTCTCAAGCTCAATGACGATCAAAGCATTTGCAGTAAAAGCTACATTTTCTGATTCAACCGTTGCATCGGCTGCCTATACTATCAACGGCGCCGTCGCGACACCGACCTTCAGCGTCGCAGCTGGCGCCTACGGCCCAGCACAGTCGGTAACTCTAAGTACCGCCACTACCGGCGCTACCATTTACTACACCACTGACGGAAGCACGCCAACCACAGCGTCTTCTGTCTATTCGG
>Ga0214921_10003409_pt1 | contig 24348 bp, 22 predicted proteins | sample LL1505_MetaG_FD_177992 | JGI IMG/M metagenome (GOLD analysis project Ga0214921, IMG submission 177992) | Freshwater microbial communities from Lake Lanier, Atlanta, Georgia, United States - LL-1505 | ecosystem: Environmental > Aquatic > Freshwater > Lake | place: USA: Georgia | collected...
TTCTTTCTCTAATAATACTAATGCTTCTTTATAATTTGCTATCAATGTTGGTATATATCTAGTTTTAATTATATATGCTGTTTTAGTATATGTTCCTTTAATTCTCATATATTCACAATTTGGTAAATGTTCATATTTACTCCATTCTTCTTTACCTTGTGCTAATAATAATACATCAATATCCATAGGCTTAAAATATTCCAATGCCTCTTCTACATTTTTTAATACTGTTTCTGGATTCCTAAATTCAACATCATCTTCTAATATACCAACCCATTCACTTGCTGGATTTTCTTGTAATGCTATTTCTAATGCTAATATATGCGAATATCCACATCCTATATTACCATATTTATTATATATCGCTTCAACTCTTTTTAATTTATTACTTGAAAAATAAGTTTTTCCCCATTCTTCAATTGTTTCTCTATTTCTATCTGTTCTATGTACTAAATTAATATAATAAAATGTTATATCCATTATATTAAATTCTATATATTTTTATTTATATCAATAAAATTTGAAATATATTTTCATTTATTTATATTACTTTGACTACATAAAGAAGTAACTATATATATATAAAGAATACAAAATGGAATGGATTAATAGTTCTCACATGGGCGAGACAACGCTAATACCTCAGATATCTATATCAACTATCACAACAACATTAAAATTAAATTGTACATTTAACTTAGTTGATATATATAAATGTGTTAAATTAGATGCTAATAAAATTATTGGATTTAAGTGTAATGGATGGGTTAAAATTAAACTTGGTGAAAATATTGTATATTTACCTCCTGCACCTAAAGACGATGATGAATCTGATAAATCTGAAATAGAAACAACAAAACCAGTTAAAAAACTATCTTCTCATTATAATGAAATTAAAAGTTATTATAATAATTTAAAAATTAAGAGAAGTCAGTATCGATTTTTTAATCAGGTTACGGCATATATTAAATTAGGTACTGATAGATATATTAATGTTAAAATATTCAAGAATGGGTCATTACAAATGACTGGAATTAAGAAAATTAGTGAATGTAATATTATTATTGATAAACTATTAAATGAAATTAAAAATAGTGTTAATAGTAATAGTATTTCTGCGGTTCCTACTACTGGATTACTACTACCAGAATTTATTACTAAAACATATCCAGCAAATACGGTAATTAAATTAATTAATAAGGGCGATGAAGATTTAAAAGTATTAACATTTAGTATTCGTATGATTAATAGTAATTGTAAAGTCCCATTTAAAATCAATCGTGATGCATTATTTCAGTTATTAAAGGCGGATAAAATCAAATGCAGATATGATCCTAACAGTCACGCATGTGTTAATATTCGTCATGATATTAATGAAACTGATAACGTATCTATTTTTGTTTTTCAATCTGGAAGTATTATTATTACAGGCGGAAAAACAATTAGTGATATTAATAAAGGATATCATTATATTATGAATATTATATCAAAACATTATGAAACAATTAAAAAGAAAGATTTAGATGAATATATTGATTCGTTAAAGATTAAAGATTCAGATGATGAAGAATCAGATGATGAAAATTCGTTTAATAATAACGTTACGGCCTAAGTTTTTTGATCATTACCAAATTGATTAAAGAAGCTATCTATTTCGCTAGATCTAACTACATCTGAATTTTCTTTATACAATACATTATTTATGTAAGGATTATTATGTTCCATGTCAGGAGGATAATAATTTGGATATGTCGATGGTATCGCAATATTTTTATTTTTAGATACAAATGGTAAATGACTTGTCGATGGTTTTAATGCATTGCCCATAATCATTGAATATGGTAAGTCTTTTAATCCAACTTTACCATTTGTAGATGCATTAGGTGGTTGATATGCATTAACTTTTGTTGGTGGTAATCGTTTTAATAAACTTTGTTTATTATCTCTAAAAAACATATTTCTTTCACCTGAACCGGTTGTTGTTTCACTTACACCACTTGCACTACCTACTATACCCATATAATTATCATTTTGATTTGTTCTATTAGTCGCCATTTGTTGATATTGAGACATATTACCCGCTTCATCACCTCCAACAACACCCATGTAATTTGAATTGGTATCAATTCTATTAGTAGCCATTGGGTTTGTAACTGATGAATAATAACCACCACCACCTGTATAAGATTCTCGAGTACCTGCCATTACTGTACTCATAATTCTATTTGTCGACATTTGTTGATATTGAGATACATCACCGGCATTATTTCCACCACCAACTACACCAGCATAATTGGCTTGTGTATCTATTCTATTAGTGGCCATTTGTTGATATTCTGACATATCACCGGCATTATTTCCACCACCTACAACACCAGTATAATTAGCTTGTGTATTTATTCTATTTGTTGCTACTGCTTGATATTCAGACATATCACCTGCAAAATTTTCACCACCAACTACACCAGCATAATTGGCTTGTGTATTTATTCTATTTGTTGCCTTTGCTTGATATTGTGACATGTCACCTGCATGATTTCCACCACCAACAATACCAGTATATTTATCATTGGTGCTGGTACGTTGAGTTACAGTATTATTATATGATCCCATATCCAAGTTAGGAATATTTTGGTTGATCATTGGAGATTGATCTAAACCTGGCAATAATCGTTTGAATGGATCATGTTCTTTACCAAAAGTTTCTTTAGATGCACCATATTCTGAATTTACTGGACCCATTACACCTTGTTGGAATAATTCATCTAAGCCACGGTGACTGTTATCAAAATTCCAATTACCTGGATCCTGTGGTTTTTGTACAGCTGCAAAATTTGGTACAACACCATAATCTTGTGATAATGTACCAAATGTAGTTGGTTTTTTATTTACTACTCTACCAATAATTGCACTCTTACCATAACCACTATTACCTTTAGTTACTGGGAATGTTCCAGATATTTGTGGATCATCTGCTCTTCTTAATTCATCAATTGTTCTTGTTGGTGGATTGTATGGATCTTGGAAACCAACTTTACCATCTTCAAATGCACCAAGATTTAAACCAGGTGTAACTTTAACATCATCAAATGGTTTGTCATTTCTTCGTTCTTTACCTGCAAAAAATCTATCTTGCACTAAATCTACTTGATTGGGAGTACCACGAGTAAATGATGTTAATGCAATTGGTTGATAAGCTGTGCTAAATCCTTCTTCAAAATTTTCTGTTATATTAGGTACTTCTCTCTTAGAAAAATAAAATCTTGATGAACCAGTGTAGATATCTAGTGTTTGTTCCATATTTCTTGCACTTTCTTCTGTAATTAATTGCCCTTTGTCCTTAAAAAAAGGTTGCATATTATTATGAATTAATTCATCTTTGTTAAAGATTTTATATGTCATATCATCATCATTTTTATTAAATGGTGTCCAATTATCAGGTAATGTTAATTTTCCATTATTGGATTCTGCTGGTTTTGTTTTAGTAATTGCCATTGGTGAAAATTGTTCATCTAATGTTGTTAATTCATTCGCTGGACCTTCCATTAAATTTTTACTACCTTTATACAAATCTAACATCGAATCACCCATAGTATTTGTCATGTATTTGGTTGATGATAAATATTTGTTTTCAGTATCTTTGTCATATACTCTTTTGTTAAATAATGTTGGTATAATATTTTTATTATGAGGATCTTCTGATAATATTTTTTTATGACGTGTAACTGCATCCATTACATCTTGAACTTTGTATTTTTGATCAAATCCATTAACTGTTGTATCATTACCTTCATCATCTTCATTAATTACATCGGGATTATCTTGATTAGGATTATTATTATCATCACATTCATCATCAGTATGATTTTTAAATCTTTCGCTAATATATTTTCCGGCAAGTCCGAATAAACCAATTGCTAATACTTCCATATTATTATTATCTAATAAAAATAATATGATAAATTTATTTTAATGCGACCATATTTCTTAAATCATTCATTGATTTGATTTGTGCATCTTTTACATCATATCTAGAACTTCTTCCAAATCTATTATTATCTGTTGAATCACCTGAACCATAAAATACCCATTCACGAGGATCAATAATAGGATTAAATGTTACATCATACGCTGTTTGACGAAATATTTTATTATCCATATCTAATCTGCTATTTTGTTGATCTAATATATCATTGCATTGTGTAAATTTTGGTGAATATTTACTAGCTTGATCAATTAATCTTTTTCTTTTTTCTTCTAAAGTATTTCCAGATGTGTATTTAGTATCCGACCAATCTCTAGCTAATTGATTTTCTATTTCTGTTCTTGTTACTCTGTCACCTGTGTCAAATTCCCCTGAATCATAATTTCTATTTGCACGAGGTCCATTCGCTGAAAAACATTTGGAATCATTTGCAGCTGTATCTTCATTAATTGCATAGTAAGAAGGTCTTACTGTTTGTGTTGTTAATTCTTCTTGAAATAATGCATCGTATTTAGTTCCTGAATATATACCGGACATTTTCTATATAATATAAAAATATAAATAATTTTATAATTAATATTTTTATGTTGCTTTGATCACATACAAGAATTATCCTAGATTATATTTCAAAAGGCTATGCAATAGTTTATTTGAATTGTGTCATGTTTGTTGGTACAATATCTCTGTCATTTAAGCGTGGTACGCTTACCGATTCATAGTCGCATTTATTTTTACCTGCTGGGGTGCAGGCTTGGAATTTTTTAGACGCACATTTAGTACCAGGTAAATTAATTAGTAGTAAATCATTTTCGATTTCTACTCGGCGATCCTTGCTTTTTAATGTGTGAATTAATTGAGCACCTTTGTTTTGACCGCTGCTTAAAGTATTTTCATTGTAAGGTAAGTAAATTTCATATAGTTCTGGACTTTTGGTTGATACAGTGTATTGTTGGTAAGCGCATTCATCATAGGGGAGTCTATCAAATATTCCTGCCATTTCTTATATATATTATATATATATATTTTTTGAATATATATAATATTTTTGCATTAATCAAATATTTTTAATCTTCGATTTATTAAATAAAATATTATAAGTAATATTATTATTCCACTTAATAATCCTATTATTATATATAAATGTGTTGTATTATCAGCTTTAATATTGCATTCAGATATAATAGAACTTTTAGTTGGATTATTGATATCTGAATTTGATGGTGATATTACGGATGGTACTGGCGCTGGACCTGATATTGGTTCAGATGATATAGCAGGTTCCGGCACTGGTGCAGACGTTGAATTTGATAAAATTTGAGCAGCAGTTGAAATTATATCTAAGCTAGATGGTGTTCCAGATTTTTGATAAGTCCATACAAATATACCATTAGATTGTGTATCTTTTTGTACGTATCTAGCATAGTTTTCAACATCTGATAATTTTATAACATTACCACCCCATGCTTCAGGTGGTACTTCACATCCAATTAATAATGGACCTGAAAAATATGTTCTATATGCATCAAATGCATGGATCGGTGAATATACTGGACTTGCATCATAACTCATAATGTTAATCCAATCTAATTGATTTCCATTTGATTGTAATCCTGTAATACACATTCCTGTATTTGATGATGCTGGTTGAGCATTACTAAAAGCTCCTCTACCATAAGCACCAACTGAAAATCCTGCTAATGAAATTGATTTATTTGGTAATGCACTTCTAAATGCTGATATAATTGGTCCTAACTTATTAGCAGCTGCAGCACCTAATGGATCTTCCCAATCTATATCAATACCATCACATCCAAGATCTGTAACTAATGCTGTTATACCTGATGTATTATAATTATCCCAATTATAAGTTGCACCACCTACTGATAACATTACCACTATTCCTTTTTGTTTTAAAATATCAATTGCTCCTTTTATAACAGAAAATTCCGAACTAAATTCTAATCCTGTACCTGTCCATATATTAGATCCTGTTTTATATGTACAATTTGGTTGTACAAAAGATAAATATACAACATTTATAGGTAAATTAATTCTAGCAAGATCTATTGTAGAAGAATTACCTGACCATCCACTACTCCAACTTTGAAAATATACACCTAATGGACGTTTTCCATTTAGTTTAACACTTAAACTATTTGACATGTTAAAATATAATATATATTTATAATATTATAAATTAACCCCTTAATTTAAAATTTAAATATCTTGTATCATCACCACCTAAGTATTTAAATGCTGGTAAAGCTGTTAAATAATATGGTACATCCGCAATTCTTTCAGAATCTTTAACCATAATTCTAAAATCATTGTTGCGTGTTTGCTCTCCTAAATATGTTTTTTCCCAATTATCAGGAACTCCAAAACCTCTACCTATAGTTTTTTGTGGCGGTGACATATACGATGATAAATCTACATTCTTTCTTCTATGTGTTGATTTAAATGTATAAAATTCACCTTTATCTTTTACTCTATCATATTCTTGTATAATACCACGTAATACATCATTATTACCATCATAATATGTATTAGCATTAGAACTAAAATCACTTACATCATTTGAATTTACTTGACCAAAATTTTCTCTAAAATTATTCTTGAATTTAGGCATGTCTGTTTCAACAATTTCCTTTTTTTCTGTTGTTGTAGTACTAAATATTAAATTATTTTCACTACCTGCATTTTGAATATTGTAATTTCTATTTGTGGGCATAAAACCAACTGTTTGTGTCGCACTTTGTAATGGTTCATAGCTGCTTGGGTAAGCACTTCCTTTGCATTGTTTGCAAGAATCATCAGACATTAAATCCATTCTATTATTCCAATCTATATATTTCATTTTCTCTTCTTGACGAGGCATAATATATTAAGACAAGAAAATAGATTATAAATATTAAATAAAAATGGACGATTTTGATAAAATAGAAGATTTTTTCAAAACTATATTTTCAACTGATCCTAAACCATCAAAATCAATTAATTTTCAAATTGATGTTATTGATAATGATACACCCGTTGATACTCAATTATCTGATATTTTTGAATTATTATTAAATATGTTAATTTACGGTATTAGATATTTAAATTTATCTTTTGAAAATAATGATGTTTTATTGCTTAAAAGATATTTTAAAAGTATTGGTATTGATTTTTCAATTGAAACTGAACCATTTGATACTGAATTGTTTAAAGATTTTAGATATGTTACACGTTATTGTTCAATAGATCCTGTTGTTTTTAGTATGGATTATAGACCATTTTTTATAATGAATATTAATAAATTTCCTAAAACTAAATTAAATGAATGGGTTGCTACTTACCAGTTAGAGTATGAATCATTAATATTTATTAGATTTAATTATATATAATTTAAAACTTGTATAAATTAATCGCCGTCTCATACCATTTATACATATCGTAATCTAAATAATTATAAAAAAGATGTTCTAATTTAGCCTCTTTTTCTTTACTCACCATACCTAAAATCTTAAATATATCAATAATTTTATATATTTCTGATCTAAATACACCAATAATTGTTTCAATTGGTGCATCTAATTTATATTTATTTTCATAGCCTCTTAGAGGTAGCCCTTGTACTCTCCGTCGATAATCTGGATGAATTCCTTCTATCACACGACGATAGTGTTTAATATAATAATTTCTAATGTACTCATCAATTTTTGGAATTTTTCCAAATACTTCAATTAATTCAGCGGGTGTAAATAATAATATATTATAAAAATTACCTTCTTCATCATAAAATGGTTTATACAATGACAAATCTGTTCCACAACCACAATTCATTCCATAAGTAATATCAAATAATACATTCTTTTTATAACTAACTTTATCATATGCATATGAATAAAACTTTATATGCAATTCACTAAGTTCTCTACCAGTAAATTCTTGTACAACTAACTGTTTTTTATTACTTGTTGTATAATTAGTCATGGTTTCTAAAAATGCATCATTATCATGTATCTCTATACTATTAATAATTATTTCTATTCGATTATCTTTTGATTTCCAAACATGCATACCATATCCATTATTATAAACATACCCTTTTTCATCAAAATATATATTTAAATAATCTATTTTATTATCAAATTTTGGATCAAAATGCATAATTCTTATACTCTTAAACGTATCTCTAATAATATCTTCTACAAATACCGGTATTAATTGATCATTTTTAATATTTAATGGAATAGTTTCCGGTGATGTTCCAATACCAATATAAGTATAATCATATGGATTCTTGAGTGCATAATCTAATAACTCATGGAGAATAAAAGATTTGTACTCCATTTTTATTGTTATTATAAATATATTAATACATTTATATTTTCAATTTTATATTTATGAGCTCAAAAACTTCGCTATGCTCGTTTCGGTCGTTGAAAAATTTTTAATTTTTCAACCAGAATTAATTTTAAAAAAATTAATTATCGCTACGCTTCCTCAGTTCGCTGCGCTCACCTTTAATGTACATTTACATTAATATTTCTTAGGCCATGTAAGGTAAGCGTAGCGAACTGAGGAAGCGCAGCTGACGAAATTAAAAATATAATTTTTAATTAGGATTAATTTTATTTTTATAAAAATAAAATTAACGAAACGAGCGTCAGCGAAGTTTTTTTAGGCCATGTAAGGTGAGCGTAGCGAACTGAGGAAGCGTAGCGACCGAAACGAGCGTCAGCGAAGTTTTTATTGCAGAAAAAAACTAGGATACGAACAATTCACATTCTCTGCCTTACACCTTTTATCTGATTTAAAATATTTTAATAATTTATTTATATCATTTGGATATCCACCTTCTTCTCTATAAAAATTAAATTGCATAGATCTTCGATCAAATAAATCAGTTTCATTTCTATATAAATTATGATTAAAATACTCTTTTTCTTTATCCGGATTTGATTTCTCTGCTATTAATTGATCATTTTCAAATAATGTATTAGCATATGGATTATCTATTGATTCTATTCTTCTTGGTAATTTTTTTGGTATATTGGTTGTTAAATATATAAATATTGATATTGTACCAAATACTAATCCTATACCATTACTACCGTATAAAAACATTATTAAACTAACATACAAACAAAACATTACTAAACCTTCTCGACTCGTTGGATCAAAATTTAATAACTTTTTTTTATCTATATTTTGTATTATATCTAGTATATTTTCCATTACTTTTGTATTATATTATTTTTATAATACAAAATTTTATTACGCAATTTTCTGGTTTCGTAAGAAATCTTCTAATCCCTTCATTTGTTCATCTGTAATATTACCAGTTGCTCTATCCTTTCCTAGTTGTGACATCATTCTCGCTGTAAATCTAGATATTAATTCCTTTATCGATAATGTACTACCATCTTTGTATAGTTTTGATCTCGTTAATTTATTTGTTAGTTCTTGATCTTTATCCTCTCTAATAATTTTACTACCAGCAATCATATCATATAATGATAATTTACCATCTTCAATAAATTCTTGTAATTTATCTTGGGCTTTTTCAATAGCAAAATCTAAAATTGTATCAGTTTTATCATCATTATCCGTTCTATTATAATCATCTACTAATTTATTAATAATTTCCATTAAATATGTTTTACCCTTTTCTCCATCACCTTTTACCGCTAGTTTATCAATAATTCCATTAATATCTATTTTATCTAAACCTGTTGATGAAATAATATTCTTAATCTTATCTGGTGTAATATTTTTAATATCTTGTAGCTGTGTTACATCTATTTTTGTAAAATCAATTGAATCTAATCCAGCTACTGATAAAAATTCAGTTAATAACGATGAATCAATCTTTGATATTACACTACTAATTCTCTTCATATCAATCGATCCCTTTTTCTTACCTAATCCATCTAATTTATCTAATAATGCATCAACTTGCGCTTGATTTTTAACTTCTTGACTATCCGCAATAATTAAATAAATCATTTGAATTGTTTCCCATACAAAACTAATTAATCCATCATCAATTTTACTTTCAATTAAATTATATAAATTGATTTTATGAAGAAATGATAGTTTGTAATTCTTATGAAATAGTAATTTATCTCGAGCTAATAAATATTTAAATAATTTTTCTTCTTTACTTACTTTTTCATAGAATGTCCATAGTTTCTCTTCATAATTAAATGATTTAATATCTACATCTGTATCAATTAATTTAAATTTATTAAAACTTTCAACAAATTCGACGTATCGTTTTTTTGCAAGTTCAGGAAGCTTATTATTCTGTGTAATTAAAGTATTTGAATTAGACATATTATATGTTAATATAAATAATATATCCTTTAAATTAAGACTTTTATTTTTTACCTCGAATTATTTTTAATACTTTTAATTTTCGTTCTTGTTTTGCTTTATCATCTTCTTCTACTACTTTCATGGTCATTTCATTACTATCTAATATCAAATTATTCGAAGTTGGACTCTCAAAACTTTTATCAGTTGTTTTATCATCTATAAATGTATATGAATCTGATATCTTTTTAATTTCTTGTATTGGAATACCCATTTTATCATGAGGACTTGGTTCAGTTACTTTTTGTTTTTGTCTAATACTATTTGTTGATATATTAAATAATTGTACTGATTTAATCCAGTTTTTAACACCATCTCTTTCAATAGGCATTGATGTATTAGGTATTAATAATGTTGGTAATTTACAAGTTAATAAACATTTTTTAATAATAGGATTTATTTTAGATTGATCAACCGTCTTTTTATCTACTAAAATAAATGTTGATAGTAAATTACTATTTTTTAATTCTTGTATAATATCATTTGAAAATGTATCTAACGAGTCATATAAGAGAAATCTATTATCTGACATTTTTATATAATATAATACATCAATTATTTTATATGTTATTATTATGTCAGAAAACATATTCCAAGCACATTTTAGAATATATAATTCATTAATTTTTATGATATCTTGTTATGATATTGACTATGCTTACACCTATTTAAATAATCTTAATAATAAAACATTTAAAAATTATTTTAAAGTTATCAAATCTAATGATTCAAATATCATTAATGAAGTATATGATAAATCTGATGAAAAAATTATAATTTTTATTACTAAATTACCAACACCTGATATTTATACTTTTGATTTTATTAAAGAAGTATTTCATATTCATTTAGCTGTACCAAATTCATTTACTAAAGATACTAAAGACATAGAAACATACAAATCTGATATTCAAAAAATTCCAATTAAAAAATTTATTAATATTAAAACTAAAAATAAAATTTACAATGATGATGTTGAAGATAAATTATTTACATACATGGTTGAATTAATTAATAAAAAATTAAATAATGATGATGATAAATTTCCAAGAATGTCTCAAACTGGCGGTAAAATAATTTTATATGGTGATCGAGAATTAAATTTCGATTAAATCTAATCCCAACTGTTTCCCAATATTCTTAATCGATTTAATTAATGTATCCACACACTCCCCAAATACCTCTTTAATATCTGTCTTACATTTATATCTAATCTGCATATTCCTACTAGATATAATTGGTTGATGATCACCAGCAAATTCTACTTTATCATGAATTTGTAATATATATCCTAAAATACCTCCCATTGTCATATCTTCATTCGGAATATTTAATATTCCCTCTTTTTCCGCACTACCCTCAACTTTCTCATTAATCATATTATTTAAATATTCTAATCGCATAATTAAACATGATAATGCCCTGCGAAATATTTCCTTCTCATCAAATTGCTGCTTTGATTCAAATCCCAAAATAAAATGATTCTCCGATTCTTGAGAATATGCACACGCAGCCACTGGATCATAAATCGCCGGATCCTCAAATTTTTCTTCTAAATTCAATCCTAATTGCGCTTGGCATGTACATTCAAATTCTTGATTGTCATGAAGTTTAACTAACAAAAATTCTTTTTTATACGGAGATTTAACCTCTTTCCCCTGATAATAAAATTTAGCCATCTCTGTTGTTACATCTACTGATTTTCCCGTTTTATTCTTATACGAAATAAACATTGTTAAAAAATTATCTTCTATTTTTTCGCCATCATATAGTTGCAAAAACTGCTTTACCGTATCTTCCTCATTTTTAACATACATAATCGGTATATTACTAAACCTTTCACGTATTTGATCATTGTTAATAATACTAGTATTCTTTTTAATCATAATTTTACTAACAGGAAATGCATATGTTGGTACATACGTTTTAATAACTCGACGTAACATATTCGCATAATGAAATGTAATATTCTTTAATTCAATCTTAATATTAGAATTACTATAATTGTTCTTGCATTTATTTAATTCTAATATTTTGGCCGAAACTTTACTAAAATCTTCCATTCTTATTTTATATTATTATATATTTCTTATAATAAAATAAAGTTTTCATTTTTTATTGATATTCTGTATATTCACAAATTGTTACCTCTAATTCTAGATTTGATGTTTTACATGCAATCATGCATGTTGTAGAGTCATCAAGACTATTAATTCTCCTGAGTCTTATATTATCATATTCAATTTCATAATAACCAGATATATGATTTAAGCTAAAATTATCAGATAACATAAAATCGATAAGTTCATTTTTATTAATACCAATTCCCTCTAAAACTGTTAATACTTCACTCTTTAATTCAGTTAATTTAATTAATTTAGTTTTGTTAGTTAAGATATCAAGTGCGCTCATTTTTTATTGTTTTTATAATCATAAACAATATAAATATATATATTTTCAATTTTTAAAACCTAATACTACACCCAGAACTTCACCTAATACTACACCCAGAACTTCACCTAATACTACACCCAGAACTTCTCTAGTACCGGATTCGTCCATGCCTTGAACATCTTCTGCTCACTCTCAAATAACCGAATCTCATTACCCAGTTTCCATACATTTGGTGCTTCCATCTTGTATTTTAAAAATTTACGCATCTCATTCAAATCAATTGGCTTATTCTTATGAATACCCTTCATGTTTCCAAGATTAAAAAAGATTAACTGATATTTCTTCTCATCCATAAATAATTTTGTAAATAATTCTTCATTCCTATGTACCATATTGTTATTGTTAAATTTAAAATAGATATCCAGCATTCTCTGTGCTACATACGTAAATACACTCGATACTAATCCAATTGTCTCTACCGTTGTATCATCATTATATTTAACTTCATTATTATCTTTCACATATTGTGCAAGTAAATCTTTCTGATACAAATCAATATATAACTCTTGTTTTGTTTTATACCCAATTTGATGATTGTAACTAGGGTGCAGTACTTTTGATAGCGTTGTACCATTCACAAAAATATATCCCTCCGCTTTTAGTGTCTTGTCTTCCAGACACTCTTTAACACCTTCTGCAGAAATTACTTCAGTCTTTTCAATTCCAATATTAACTGTACTAATATCTACTAGCTTGTGCTCTTTATCCCTCACAAATAGTAAAAATAACTTGGCATAGTTATCTCCAAATCGTGATTCATAGGAAATATTAAATTTATTTTGATTATGCACAAGTTCAATATAATATTGATTTTCTGGATTTAGTAGTTTCTCTAACTCTTCTTTGGTTACACTTAGTTTTGCAAGAGCTTCTTCAAACATTTGACCATGCGATAGCTCAGATCTCTTGCCAAATACATATTGGTGAGTGTTATACATGCTAATATTACGACGAGTTGTGTAATACCATTTACCATTGTAAGAAAATACACTAATTAAAGTTCCTTCATGACTTTCTGAAAATTTCATCTCAGGAGTAAAAAATTTATCTGCCTCCCCATAAGTTAAATATTCTAAATTAGAATGCGAATAACTCACTAACTTACCTTCATCTAATGTTAAAAATATGCTCCTGCATGCATTATAAACTTCATATTCTGTATGTTCCTGTGATGATTCTGTAAATAGATGCACTAAATTATCTTCCGGATATTTCTTAAAATGAATCCGATGATGATAATTTTTATATTGCATCTTAGAATACACAAATTTAATTAAATTTTCTACAGTGAAAGGAGCCATTTCATCTTTGAGCGTATCGAGGTAAGTAGTAATTACGTCCATTCTTATTTCTTATATATTTATAGTAATATTCCTTTAAAACCTGTCTCTTTCAATTTTACCGTATTTATCTATAATAATATATTCACTCATCTCTCTATATTTATTATGATATAATTCATCATAATCTTTTATTATTTGTTTTTTATTCTTCTTCAATGCTTTTTCAATATAACTTGTATATTTTAATAATATCTCTATTATTTTTGTAGATTTCTTTTTTATTAAATAATTAACCAATTCTTTCTGATTTACATCAGGATTCATAATTCTTAAATGTAAATATATTAAACAATATGTTACACACATACCATTATATGCATCTGCTATACTTTGTAATCCAAATGGTGGTGATAATTTAGTAGGAGGAAGATATTTATAATTATTTAAACCAATATATTTTAATACTTGATTTATTTTTTTATTAATATCTGAATCTGAATAACCGTGATCATAATTATTAAATTTACCTTGTGGTTCAAATCTTTCTATTGTTTTATTAAATAAATCAATAATAATCATATTTGCATGACTTAATTCATTCCAATTAATAACAAAATTAAAATATATAAATCTTTTATTGTCTTGACATCGTTGAATTGTATTAATTATTTCATTAGGTATCACTAATTTATTATCTATCGGATAATATACTATTCCATTTCTTATTATATATCTATCATATTTAATAACTGTATCAGGAATACATACTACTTCTCTAAATTTAATATCTTTTATTAATATTTTTATAAAATTATTAATATTTTCCCAATGTTGATAACCATAATTTATTTTATCTGGTTTTGCTAAATAACCAACACTATATTCATTATCTAAAAAATTATCAATTGTAACAAATGAGTCTAAATTATTAGATGCACGTCTTAATCTGGTAATTTTATCACTATATCTATTAATCAAACTTTGTTTAGCTATTCTATATGATTGATAATTATTTTCCATATAATTATAATTTATTTTTGTTTGGATATTATTTATTTTTCATTATTGATATTATAGAGAATATAATATGTTTATAAATGAAATAGATAAATTCTTAGATTCACAATTTAATATTGTGAAAACATATCTAACCAAAAACAAATACAAAAAAAAAATAAAAGATTCTGGTTACTTCCTTGACTATTATCAAACTATTACCAATTCTATTTCCTATAATAATATATTTAAAAATATTAAAAATGATAAAAATAAAACTAAAGTTAGAAATATCATTGAAAAATATATATTATTTTATTTATTATTATCTGTAGCAATAACCGAAGACAATTTAATTGATGATGATGAAAAAGCATTTGTTGAAAAATTATTTAATATATCTAATAATTTACCTATTATTGATAGTGTAGTTGTAGGTGATTTATTAGAAGTTTATCAATCATATTATATTTGTATAACATTATTAAAATTCTTAAAAGAAAAAAAAGATCTGGCTAATTATTCAAAAGATTCTAAAAACAATGAAATTCTTACTATATTTAATGATATTGGATTAGATAACGTTAATAAATTTTTTGATTTAAAAAATAATGGATTACATAATATTCTAATTACTTTACTTATTCGTAAAATATATATTAAAACAGATAAATTAGATATAACTAGAATATATGAAGAAAATGAATTAGATGATGCTGATTATAAATATATTGATATTGTTGAAGCTAGAATTCAAGAACTTGATTTTGCTTCTATGGAAATGTTATTTGATTCTGATAGTAGAAAAATTGGATTACCTGAAGATTATTATAATTTAATTCAAGATTACAAACTTATTACTTTAGGTGATATTGAAGATAATTTAAATCCTGAATTTGCAATTCAATCTAATTTAGTTTGTAATGACAGAAAAATCAGTTATCTTTTTCATAAAAAATTATTAATTCCTATAACCGATGAAATGTTACGTTATCATGTAAATGATGAAAAATATATAACTCAAGAAACACCTACTAAAGAAAGAAGTAATAGTAAAAATTTTGACACCAAATTAAATTATATTGTAAATAAAATTAATTCAGTTACTGAAGATCCTAGAAATCCTAAAACAAAAAAAGCATATTATCATCCTTATTTTTATCGTCAAGCTGTTCCTTACAATGATATAGAAGAAATGAAAATATTAAAAAAATTTACAGATATTGGTCGTGTTAATGCTGAAAATGTTGCAAGTTTTACTGATTTATTATCTTTTAGAGTATATAATTACATTAATTATAATAAATTTGCTCATTTTGGTTTCTATCATAAACATAATTATACCACTGATGCACTTAGATACTCAAATTTTAGATTTAGAAAAAATGAAACTCTTAAAAAGAAAAATTTTAATATGGATTGGAGAATTATAACTCATGATAATTTTAGAATTAATAACCAACATGATTTTAATAGTGCGATTGTTGGTATTGCATTTCCAACATATATAAATTTTATGCCCTATGATATACGTTGTTTAAAAATTAATAAAGCAATTAATGTAAGAAGATTTAATTCAAATGGTTATAAAATAGCAGAAAATTTACTATCAAAATTAATTAATGATAATAAAAAATTTAATAAAACACCATTCTGGATTTTTGATGCTACTACTGATAAATTTATTCAAGATACATATGAAGATATTAATAATGCTAATCAAGAAATATTCTTTAAAAAATTAACTGCAAAATTATATGATACTATTGAAGAATTAACTTTAAACCGTATCTTATCTGAATATGAAAAATATTCACCATTAACTTTATACCAATCAAATCAAATTTTTAAAATTATTACTAAAAGATTAGTTCCAATACCTCAATTTTCTAATAAAATTGCAGATATCAATTATGCTAGATACTATACATATTTACCACAAAGATTAAATACCGATGATATTAAAGATTTTACATTTTCTACTAAAAAATTACTTACATTACCTGTTTATCAAAAACCAAAATCACTAGCAGTAACTGTTATTGATATTAATAAAAATATTAAAACAAAAGAAAATATATTAGATCTTGCAACATGCCAACATGTTATCACATTAAATGAAATTAAGAAATATCGTGAAAGAGATCCAACATTATTTTCTAAAAAATTAATTGAATTCTTTAAACAATATGTTGTTGATAAAGTTAATAGTAATTATATTTGTGTCAGTTGTTCAGAATTTATTGATATTGATAAATATGTTTCTGAATTTGGTGATCTAATTAAAATTAATGCTGAATCACGTGTTCCATTAGAAGAACAAAAACGATATGAAAAATTTGCTAAAGCAATCCATTCTTTAGATAAAATCATTGAACGCATGGGATCTATATTTAATTTAAGCGAATATATGGGAAATAATCCTCCTGCTATTATTAAACGACGTGAAACTATTAGACAATTATTAGACATATTATTATCTTCACAAGATTTACGTTCTAAAGACTCATCTAATTTTGATAATACTATTAAAGTATTAGAGGAAATTTCAGGTGCTAAATATAGTGAATACTTCGCATTTCCAGTTGAAAATGATATCTTTGTATATTCTAGTAGAGATACTGATAAATATAAAAAAGCTAAATACAATACTATCTTAACTCATATTGCATGTTTAATGATATTAGATATTAGTAGTGCAAGTATTATTTATTTTAATACTGATAAATTAATTAATATTAATATTTTTGATAAATTTGGTCTCGGTACTTTAGATAATCTTAAATTACGTATTAATCTTGGTAATGATTTAGTTCATTTAGGTAATTATTATTTATTAAGTTATGTTATTTATTATATGGCATCAATGATGATTCGTTATAAAATATATGAGATTGAAAATCCTGAAGTAGATGTTAAAAAAAGTATTCCACCACTAGATCGATTAAGAATTATGCATACTATAGTTCATGTATTATCAATTATTATTAATAGAAGAATAAATACTACTGATTACTTGTATGAAATTTTAGCAAATAATTATTTTATTAAACTTATGACTGTTTTTAATCCAGAAACTTCTGCAAATTCAGTAGAAAATATTAAATATTTTGGTCAAAAGAAACTAGAAAATACTGTTGGTAAAAAATTAAATACTGTAAAACAATATTATCATCAAGTTAATGGTGAATTACAACCAATTAAACAATACAATACAGGATTTGTTCCACTAAGATTTAAATTTGGATATTTTCCTAAAAAAATAATAAAAGATAATTTTGTTATTAATAAAAATGAAATGGATGAATTGGTTAAAAATAACTTGTTAAAAATGTACAAACGAGAAACATCACTATTAAAATTAAATATTGATGTTAATAAATTAGAAAATTATACATTATCTCAAGTATTAGAAGTTAGACAAAAATATATTGATCAAGTTATTGAAACTATTGATAAACAACGTAAAGAATTATTAAAATCTAAACAAAAACAAATCAAATTAGAAAATAAATATATTAAAATATCTGAATATTTAAATGAAAACTTGGTACCTTTTGATGAATTAGTTAATCTTTTTATTGATAAATTAGAAAAATATGTTGGTAACGATAATACTATTTTTAAAGAAGATTTCTATTTACGTAAATCTGTATTTATAATTAATCATGATGTTAATGGATCTTTAATTAAACCAATTAAAATAGATAAGATTACTATTAAATATAATGATACTATAACTAAAAAAGATGTAATTATATACAGAGAAAAAAATATTGAACGATATTATGATATTTATAATTTAGCATATTTAGGATACAAAGAATCATCTGGAAATTTTATTGAAATCAAAAACAATCAATTTTTAATTATTAAACATTCACTATTAGATAAAATTAAATATATTGGATTATATAATAAATACATCAATATATTACCAATTGAAAAACAAGCTATTTATAAATTTAAATTTAGAGGTGATATGATATATGATAATATGGAATTAGTTAATAATATAATTGTAAATAAAATTAATCAAGATAAAATATTAATAGAAAAATTTCAAAGAATTATATTTTCTATTCGAAATAAGAAAGAAATTGACCCTAAAAAATTAGGTATAACTAAAGAAGAATTATTAATTAATGAATTTTTACCTAGATTAAGTAACTTGAAAGTATTAAATAATGAGTTTGTATTATTTTTACAAAACTGGAAAAGTGTATGTTTTGGTTTTACTGTTAAACCATTAGACAAAATAAATATTAAAGATGATTTTATTGATTCTGATGCTATAATAACAAATAATAATTATAATGTATTAATAAGATATTTAATTATGCAATTAATTAATTTATTAGAAATGAATACTGATAAAACAAATATTAATTTAGCTAGTTTAATTGCTATGATATTTGATAATATATGGGAAGAATATGAAATTAAAAATAATTCAGAAATTAATAAATTTTTATTGTTATTATATACCGGCGTCGAAGATTATTTAATTACATTATCTGGTGTTGATTCAGTTGCAACTGTTACTGAACAACCAATGAATGCAGAAGAATTATCTAAATTAACAGATGAAGAACGAGAAAAAATAACAAATGAATTAGAAGATGATAAAGAACGAGAAGATGCAATTGATGCTGAACCTACTGATGCAGAAGATTTAGATTTAGGTGAGCAAGAGATACATATGGATGATAGAGAAATAGATTAAACTTCTAATGGTTATTTTCTAATAAAAATAAATAAAATATGATTTAAACAAATAAATTAAATCATATCATATAAAATGACCGATACACCTGTTAAAGATTACTTGTATGAAGACCCTTCTGTACCTAATCAAAAATTTGTATGCATCAGCATTCTAACACCAAAAAATTTCAAAGAACCTACAACCATGAGCACTATCAAAGTTCGTGGTTGCTATGATTCTTTTGAGGAAGCATCTAAAAGAGGTGAATTTCTACGCAATATTGATCCCCATATTAATGTTTATGTAGGTGAAGTTGGTAAATGGCTACCATTTGATGATGATCCAGAAAAGGCCAAACAACAAGAATATCAAAATAAACAACTTAATAACATGATGAAGGGATATCTAGAGAACCAAGAGAAAGCCAAAGAACATCATGAACAACGCAAAAACGAAATGATTCTTAAAACATTAAAAGAAAATGAACAAAAGGAAGAACGACGCAAGAAGAGAGATGAGCGTAGAAAAGCCGGTGAGAAAGTAGATGACGATGCGGAAGAATCTGCGTTCCTAAAAGCGGATATGGAGAAGAATCAAAATAGAGTGGAAGTTGAGGCGAAGAAGCAAGAATTTGTGGATAAAGAGAAGGATATTAAAGAGAAAGAAACCGAGGTGAAAGAGGATAAAGAACATTTACAAAAGACACAAGAGGAGTATAACAAATACAAGAATAAGACAGAGAAGATTCAAAAGGAATTAGATGAAGCTCGTAAAGTCTATCAATCTATGTTAGATGCAGGTCTTAAGAAAGATGGAAAGAATATGATTTTGAATGAATGATTTTTGTAAAAAATTTAAAATTTATTTTATATTAATAATATATGATTAGTCACATATTATTAATAATTGGAGTTGTTTTAATTAGTGTTGGTTTTGCACGTATGTACTACACTAAAGATAATTCACAAATTATTTATCGTTATATACCACGAACATTTGTAGAAGATCAAGAAAATCCTCCACCATTAAGTGATTTATTTGGGACAATGTTTTATGGTATTGAACCCAGAGAAGGTACTTTCTATGAAGAAAAGATTAGATCTTTAAGAAATCTCAAATAAAAAATTGAAATTCTATCTAAAGCAACGAATCATAATTTTTTATAAAATAAAAAATTGAAAAAAATATTCCATATAGTACTGTAAAGAATTACATTACTGTTTATAAAATGGCCGTTTCAATTTCTGAACAATCTATATTAATAAATGAAGCAATTACTAATTATGACGTGGATTTGGCTATTACACTAATTAAGGAAAGTAGTGATGTTACCGGGGTTGATCTTGGTATCGTTATATCCAACCTCGATCGAACCAATCTTTACCTTGAACAAGAATACGTACTTTCAGACCCAGAAAAATTAGAAAAATGCAATATACAAAAATCTAAATTAACTGAAATTCTCATGCTACTGCTAGAGAAAAAAGTAAAGCTTGGTGGTCTCTTATTTAATATTAAAGATGTATCTATTGCTAAGCTATTAATTGAGCATGGTGCAGATGTGAATGAAGTTTTGCATGGTAACAAGCCGATTCACTGCACTAATTCATTAGAGATAATTAAATTATTCATTGAATATGGTGCAAATGTTAATGATATAAATCGATGGGGTGAAAGACTTATTGACTGTACTACTTCTCTGAATATGATTAAACTGTTGGTTGAAAATGGTTCAGAAGTTAATAAATGTTTTATAAAAAATATTGCGGATTTTATTAAATATATATATGAACATGGTCAATACGTAGATTATGGAAGTACGGCAGTGAATAATGATTTGGGTGGATTTATGCACACCAAAAACACATCTGGGTTTGTTCGTCAGCATTTTGAAATATGTAAATTCTTACTGAATAATGGTGCGAATCCAGATGTTACTATTAATGATATGAAGCTAATTGAATATTTGCACGAGAATACAAATGGATTGTATAGAGATTTTGATTTTAGATGGCTAGTTAAAGAATTGCTGGAAATAATTTTTAATAAATATCCAGATATTGGTAATTTTTACGGTAGCAGAAAGTTATGTAAAGAGGTTAATGGTATATTTGTAGATATATATTATGGTGATTATTTGAAAAAGATATATAAGATCAGTGCAACAGTCGATGAACATGTAGCACCAGTTGTGTGTTCTGGTGGCGGTAAAGTCGAAGAAGATGTAGCACCAATTGTGTGTTCTGGTGCTGGTAAGGCTTAAATTATTTTATAAAAATTGAAATTCTATCTAAAGCAACGAATCATAATTTTTTTTAAAATAAAAAATTGAAATTCTATCTAAAGCAACGAATCATAATTTTTTTTGAAATAAAAAAAATTGAAATAATAATTATATATACAATGTTAAATATTTTGTATATATACTATGTCATATGCTATTATAGATGCTATTGATGAAGATGATATTGATAAAGTTAAAAGATTACTTGAAGAAACACCCGAGTTGATTAATCATGTTGTACCTTTTTATGACGGTAAAACACCTATTCATCTTGCTAAATCAATAGCAATGCTTCAAGTATTAATTAATTTGGGGGCTAATATTAATGCTCAACAGTCTAATGGTGATACAGCCTTAATTAAATTTAATGATAATAATTTACATGAACTTGTATTATTTTTAATAAATATAGGTGCAGATATTAATATAGTAAATAATCGAGGTAAATCTATACTTGATTATTATATAATTAAAATATATTATAAATTAGATATGATTCGAGAGAATGATCCTATTCTTAATACGATATATAAATTATTATTAAATAAAGGTGCTAAATTTAAAGAAATTCATTTTAGATTTTTTAATCCAATAATAATATATAATTGGATGGATTTAGCACAGAGACAAGATGTAGATAGATTAAATTTAGTAAAGAAAAATAATATGATCTTGCAATCTTTAGTAGCACATCCTGAATCATTTAATATTGACTATGCTAGACCTGGTCATCCAACTGTAAAATATCCGGAATATTTAAGAGAAACATATAATATTACTTTTGATGAATTAAGATCAACTGCAGGAGAAATGGCAAGAGAAAGACGCATGCTTCTGCTAAATACCTTCCTAAGAGCTAGAGGGGCTAGGGCTCGTCCTGGTGTTGTAGCTGTGGCAAGTGCTGTAGCAGTTGTAAGTGCGCCACCTGTAGCAAGTGCTGTAGCAGTTGTAAGTGCGCCACCTGTAGCAAGTGCTGTAGCAGCTGTAAGTGCGCTACCTGTAGCAAGTGCTGTAGCAGTTGTAAGTGCGCCACCTGTAGCAAGTGCTGTAGCAGCTGTAAGTGCGCCACCTGCTGTTACAGGTGCAAGTAATTTTTAATGTAATTTGTAAGCGAACGGAGCTTTTATCGACATAATATTTTTTTATAATATAATATTATGTCATTTCAAAATAAATTATTTAAATATGAATCGAAATTAAATAATCTACAAAAAGGGGGTTCGCCATTATTTGAAGCATTTGATAAATATAGATATGATGAAGTTAAAGAATTAATTAATAATGGTGCTGATATTAATGAAAGAGCTTTTTTTGGTTTAGGTGATACATTTTTACAACATGTTGTAAAGAAACTTGAATTCTGGAAAGATGCTGATAGAAAATCTCCTAACAATCCTAGTATTACCGCTAATATAACAAATTTAATTGAAATTATTTATTTGCTAATTAATAAAAAAGTAAGTCTTGATGGAATATTATTTAAAATTAAAGATGTATCTATAGCTAAAATATTTGTTGAAAATGGTGCGGATGTTAATGCGGTAGATGCATCTGGTAATAATCCAATTGATTATCATATTTCATTTGATATGATTAATTTATTTATTAAACATGGGGCACATCTTAACACTGCTTTTGATAAATCACTCATAAATTTTTTTAATAATATAAGAACACCTGAATCTCCTATTGTATTATATTATTTTGATAAATGTAAATTATTAATAAAAAATAATTATATTAGTGATATTATAACTACTAGTAAAATAACATTGTATCTACATTTTAAACATAGAGCTGATGGTCACTATAATGCACAAATAAAAGAATTATTAATTTTAATTTTTGCTAAATTTCCTGAAAAATTTAATATCCGTATGAGAATAACAAGAGAAGGAGAACTTGTTAATTATAAACAATATTTAATTGATTCATATCATATACTTGAACCTGAAATAGCGGCTGTTAGAAATGAATTGGCTGAATTATTTAGAACAAACGCTGAATCAGTTAAAAATAAACGTATGCCAGCATTTAATGCTTTATTAAAAGCTTATCGGGCTAGAGCTAATCCTGGTGTTGTAGCTGCGGCACCAGTTGTGCATTCTGGTGATGGTAAGGCTGCACCCTAAAATTAAATTGTATTATTATTTCTATTTGTGAGCGTACAATGATTTAACTACATAATATTTTTTTATAATATAATATTATGTCATTTCAAAATAAATTATTTAAATATGAATCAAAATTAAATAATCTACAAAAAGGGGGTTTG
>Ga0214921_10003411_pt1 | contig 24334 bp, 21 predicted proteins | sample LL1505_MetaG_FD_177992 | JGI IMG/M metagenome (GOLD analysis project Ga0214921, IMG submission 177992) | Freshwater microbial communities from Lake Lanier, Atlanta, Georgia, United States - LL-1505 | ecosystem: Environmental > Aquatic > Freshwater > Lake | place: USA: Georgia | collected...
GGGCTTGTTCGCGCCGTTCGTGAGCATAGTCAAAACGCGCGCAGGCCCGCTCGAGTGCAGCGCGGTAGTCACCGGCGTCCAGGCTCTCGCCAGTCGGCGTGGCATGCGGCATGTCGCGCACCAGATTGCGCAAGCGAAGCTCGACCGGATCGATCCCGCTCTGGCGGGCCGCCATCTCGACCAACCGCTCCATGAGCAGCGCAGCTTCGGGGCGCCCTGCCCCGCGGTAAATATGAACCGCCGCCGCGTTGGACATGGCCGCTTGCGCCGCAATGTCGATGCTGCTTACCAGGTAAGGCCCGGGCAATATGCGCGCTGCATTGCGCGCCGGCACCACGGCGCTGAAGGCCAGCCAGGCGCCAACAGGGAAATTCATGTTCGCTTGCAAGTGCACAAAGCGTCCCTGCGCATCCAGCCACAGTTCGCCTTCGAGCCGGGCGCCCCGCCCGTGTGTGGCCGAGGTGAACTCTTCTGAGCGCGAGGACGTCCACTTCACGCAGGCTTGCAAATGGTGTGCCGCAAAAGCGACCACCAGTTCTTCAGCTGCGACCGAAGCCTTGGCGCCGAAGGCACCACCCACGTCTGGCGCAATCACGTGCACCTGGGTCAGCGGTAAACCCAGGCAGCGTGCAATGTCTGCTCGAGCTCGCGAAGGCGTCTGCGTACCCAACCAGGCGGTCAGCAGGGCTGTCTGCGGGCACCACTGCGCCAACATGGCGCGTGGTTCTAGCGACATGCTGATCACGCGGGCTTGCTGATGCACCAGCTGCACCTTGTGCACGGCCTGCAATTGCGCCCTATCACCAGCTTGGTGGTGCACTAGGCACACTGTTTGCGCTTCGGCAGCGCCGTCGTGCAGTGCAGACTCGGCGTCATAGTCCACCGCCACGAGTTCGGCAGCGTGCTGCGCAGCATACAAACTGCGTGCCACCACCAGGGCGATAGGCTGCCCCAGAAAATCGACCCGGTTGCGCGCTAACAAAGGAAAGTCAGGCAAGGGCTGCAAAGGCAACAGCGGATTGGCAGGTGGCATGGTGAGCGCGCCCAATTGCGCCGAGTCAATGACGGCAAGCACGTCCGCACCGGCACGGGCGGCTCGCAAGTCCAAACTGCGCAGTCGGGCGCAGGCATAGGTGCTGCGTACAAATACCGCGTGCAGCATGCCAGGCACTTGCAGGTCATGCACATACTGCCCGCGCCCAGTCAGCAGGCGGCGGTCTTCAACCCGGGCCAGGCCGTCGGGGCGTTGCGCTGCCTCTGACAAGGTGTCAGCGTGCATGCTCAGGGGATGGCGTGCGCCAAGTACATGAATGCATTAAAGCCGCACTGGGCCGGCCGGACAAGCCATAAATATTGAAGGCTTCTTCAGCTCAACTTGGGAGTGCGGTCTGGGCGACAATGTTGGCTCATCCCACTTGGAGCCCAGAGCCATGACTGATTTGTCGCAACGCTTTCAGACCGCCGTCGCAAATTCGAAAGAACTGGACAGCCGCCCCGACAACGCCACGATGCTGAAACTTTATGCCTTGTACAAGCAAGCCATCGAAGGTGATGCGCCCGACGAAGGACCCAGCGACATGATTGGTAAATTCAAGCACAAGTCCTGGCTTGAAAAGCGTGGCATGAGTGCCGACGCGGCCATGCAGGCCTACATTGATCTGGTCGACTCGCTTGAATAAACCGGCGTCTCAAAGCAGGACACGCCCACTTCCAAGCTGGGGAACTCGATCTGGTACTTCCCGCTACGGGCCAGGACCACACCGTCATATTTTTGGCCAGACCGTCTTGACGTTGGTGAATTCGTGCAGCCCCAAATAGCCCAGCTCACGCCCATAGCCCCAGGTCCATCAATCGGGTTCCACCCAGCGAGTAATTTGGCGCCCTAACCCACCGAGGCAACAACCAGTACATGAAGCTCATCGCGCAGGTAGCGGCGCGCCATCGAGCCAACAATACTGGCAGCGGCAATGCGATCGTCCTGGGACTGGGGATCGGTGACAAGGACGTTGGCTATCGGAGGGCCGCCGCTCTGCCAGCGACGGCGTGCTTGAAGACTGCCGTGTCGCCAATGAAGGTTCGGGCGATTTCAGAATGAATATTGGTTTAAATCACAATTTTGCGATTTACACACTTTATCTGGAGGAAAAATCTTAAAATGAATTTTTTAGTTATACTAAAAACGATTTTTTAAATACTTATTTATTCTTTTGTATAATTTTTACAGTCCTCCATGAGCGTAGCTGCTGGACTCAAGCCAGCAACACTCGCTGGCAAGCAACTAGGGAAAAAAATGACTGTTGACTTTGTTGGCATTGGTGAAGCGGCTCAAATTTTGGGTTTATCGCGCACATCCCTACAGAAACTGGTTGACTCAGGTCAACTGCCCGCGGTAAAAACAAACGGCGGCCACCGGCGTATTTTGCGCAGCGCCATTGACGCGCTAGATCAAAAAATGGGGCCCAAGGCCATGCTCCGTCTGGCGGGTTTAAAACAGGGCAACGAACCCTCCGGACGGCTCAACCAGCAGGCCCCTTCCAAGGTAGTGAATGTGTTGATCGTCGAAGATGACGAGGTTTCAGCTGTCACCTTGGTCAGCATGTTCGAAAACCATTACCCGCAAGTGCGTTGCACCATCGCCACCGATGGTCTGGACGCGGTGATGCAACTGGAACGGATCCGCCCTAATTTACTGATCACCGACCTCAACATGGAGCCCTTCGACGGCTTTCGTCTGCTCAGCATGATGGGCAGCCATGCAGAATACTCTTCCATTTCCACCCTCGTTCTGTCTGGCTTGAGCCGGGAAGAAATCGACCGCCGCGGCGGCCTGCCGCCCGGCGTGCTGTTTTTCCCCAAACCGATCAACATGGAAAGAATGCGCGGCTTTCTGGACGCACATGTGCAAATTCATCAAAAGCAGGCCCCGTCTGAATGACGCTTCAGTACATCCACATCGATCGCCAGCGACTGACTAGCCAGATCGGTCATCGTTCAGACCTGTTGAGCCGGCTGGCCGATGCTTTTATTCGCCAGCTTGAGCCTTGGCAAGCTGACTTTGCTCAAGGCCTGCTGGCCGGCGACGTTGAGGGAGTCGGCAGGCTGCTGCACAAAATGAAGGGCAGCTGTCACGCGGTTAGCGCAACGGCTGCGGCTCAGGCGTTTGAAAAAGCCGAACAGACCCTGGCACTGGCCGCCCAGCGCCGGCAATCCGGCTTGAGCAACTCACTGGATTGGGATGGCAATGCACTGCTCGTGCTGCTGCGGGAAATAGAAGCCGAATTCAAGCTCATCTTGGCCGCACGGCCCAGCCAGTCACCGGACTGACTGGCTACAATGATTTTCATCTGAAGGATGAGCCAAGAGAGCAGCCGGATACACCGGTATGCGCTGCTGCTTTGACACCTGCCACCATGAACACTTTCAAGTCGCTGATCCTCCTTTGCGCCTCATCTACCCTGATGGCCTGCGCCAATGTGGACTTGGCTTCAGGCAAAGAAAGTGCAGGATCGCCCGAGCCATCGGCCAAGCAACTGGCCGGCGATATGCCCATACACCCAGGTGCCAAGGTCACGCCGGCGGTGGTTCCAGCCGGCAAACCGGCAAGCGCCACACCCTGAGCGCAGTCAGGCCTGAGGTGTTTTCCGGCTGGCCAGCACGGTGTCTATGCGTTTCCCTTCCAAGCCCGTGATCTCAAAACACCAACCGGCAGATTCGATTTTTTCTCCCTTTACCGGCAAGCGACCTGAGACGCTTTGCAACAAACCAGCGACGGTGTTGTAGCGGCCACGCTCTTCACCCGGTAACTGCCGGATGTCCAGCCGCGCCTTGAGCTCGGACACAGGCATCACGCCGTCGAGCAGCCAGCTGCCATCGGCGCGTTGGGTTGCCCAGGCGTCTACCTGCGCGCCGGACTGGAGCTCACCCGTGATGGCTTCGAGCATGTCCAATGGTGTCATCATCCCCTGCACCACACCGTATTCATCCACCACCAGCAAGATACGGGTGGAGCGTTCGCGGAATTGCTCGAGTAACTCCATGCCGCTGAGCGACTCAGGCACAAAAACCGCCGGCAGGGTGCAGTCAGCCACACGCTTTTCCTGAACCACTGCGGCTTCTACATTGGCATGCGAATGCGCCAGCAAATCGCTTAACTTGACCACACCCACCACGTCATCCAGGCCGCCGCGGCACACCGGGTACCAGGAGTGCCCGGTGACACTGGCTTTGGCAATGGCCTGCGCCAGCGTGTCGTTGGCATCAAGCCATTGAATTTCAGAGCGCGGCAACATCAAGGATGTCAGCAGGCGGTCGTCCAGCAAAAACACGTTTTGCACCATCTGATGCTCATGCTCTTCAATCAAGCCAGCGCTCACGCCATCTTCCAGGCTGGCGGTGATTTCTTCTTCGGTAACGGCCCTGTTGGCTTGGTTGTCAACGCGCAGAAGTTTAAGCACGACATGGGTGCTAAATGAGAGCAAACGCACAAAAGGCCGCGCACCTATGGCGACCCACATCATTGGACGCGCTACCAGCCGGGCAACCGTTTCAGGGTAAAGCTGACCAATGCGCTTGGGCACCAACTCGCCAAAAACGATGGTGATGTAGGTGATGACCACCACCACCAGCGCCGTGGCCGAGATATCTGCAGCACGCACCGACACGCCCCAGGTCTGTATCAGGGCAGACAGTGCGCCACTGAAAGCCGCCTCTCCGATGATGCCGTTGAGCATGCCGATCGAGGTGATGCCCACCTGAACAGACGATAAAAACTGCGTCGGGTTGGCCAGCAAGCTCAGTGCGGCCTGCGAGCCCTTGTCGCCGGCTTCAGCCGCCGCCGTCAGACGCGCTTTACGGCTCGACGCGAGTGCCAACTCAGACATGGCGAACAAGCCATTGAGCAAAGTCAGCAGGACGATCAGCAAAATATCCATGAAAGCAGACGAAAATGAAGACATGGCACTTTACTTCATCGGTGACCTGCAGGGCTGCCTGGAGCCTTTGCAGCGACTTTTACGCACCATCGACTTTTCGCCCAGCCGCGACACGCTCTACTTGCTGGGCGATCTGGTCAACCGCGGCCCGGACTCGTTGGCCTTGCTGCAAACCCTGTCAGACATGGGTGATTCGGCCCAGTGCCTGCTCGGCAACCACGACCTGCACCTGCTGACGGTGGGCTACGGTCTGCGCCCGCAGCACCGCGGGGACACACTGGATGCGATCTTGCAATCACCGCAGCGCGCGGCTTGGCTTGACTGGGTCCGCCACCAACACATGGCCCGGCAGGTACAAGGATGGCTGTTGGTACATGCCGGCGTGCTGCCACAGTGGACGGTGACGCGTACGCTGGCACTGGCCGGCGAAGTCGAGCAAGCGCTGCGCAGCCCGCAGTGGATGGACTTTTTGACCAGCATGTACGGCAACTCGCCAGGGCTCTGGCACGAGGACCTGCGCGGCAACGACCGTCTGCGCGTGATCGTCAACGCACTCACGCGCCTGCGTTTTTGCAGCCCCCAAGGTGAAATGGAGTTTCAAACCAAGGGCGCAGCCAGCACGGCGCCTCATGGATTCATGCCCTGGTTCAATGTACCGGGGCGGCTCACGGCGGGCTCGCCGATTGCCTTTGGGCATTGGTCCACCGTGGGTCTGGATGCCCTCGACAGCGAGCCACGCCTGCGTGACAACACACTGGCGCTGGACACGGGTTGCGTCTGGGGCGGCTGCCTGACGGCGGCACGCCTGGGCCAGGCGGCGGGCGCCTACGAGTTGATCTCTGTCGGGTGTGAAGCTATGAAGCAGGACAAAAAAAAACCGGCATCGAAATGAGCCGGGCTTTATTTCAAAAGCGCAGCGCTCAGGTCTGAGGTTCAGTGACCGTCTTGAAAAGTGCAGCCACTTTTTTCTTGGGTTTGATATTGGCCGATATGCCGCGAGGCGACGCAGACTTGGCGGCAGTTTCCCAGGCCGGCTGCTCTTGCGCAGGCTCGCCTGACTCGTAGGGCTGGTCAAAGAAAGGGTCTCGCGGAGCGTTGCTGCGGCGTGGCGCGTACTCGCGGCGCTCGCGCGGCTCACGGGCTTCACGTGTCTCACGAATCTCGCGGCGTTCCCGCGGGGCCGGTGCCGCAACACCTGGCTCGTCAGGCTGTTCAGAGCCCTCAGCTTCACGGTACATGCGGCGGCCGTCGTTGATACGGCCTTGCTCGCTGATGCGCGGCCGGTCTTCTTCAAACTCCACCGGCTCGATCTCGATCTTGGCGTTGATCAGTTTTTCAATGTCACTCACCAGACGCGTGTCGCTGGGGGCCACAAAGCTCACCGCCAAACCTGAAGCGCCGGCGCGGCCGGTGCGGCCGATGCGGTGCACATAATCTTCGGCGTTGAAAGGCACGTCAAAGTTAAACACCGCCGGCACGTCTTTGATGTCCAGACCACGGGCGGCGACGTCGGTGCAAACCAACAAATCAACTTCGCCTTTTTTGAAGGCTTCGAGTGCTTTGAGCCGCTCGTCCTGACTTTTATCACCATGCAAGGCCGTGGTTTTGAGACCTTCGCGCTCCAGCGAACGGGCCAGCCGCGCGCAACCGAGCTTGCTGTTGACGAAGACAAAAGCCTGCTTGAGCTCGCGGGTCTTCAAAATCTGATGCAAGGCACGGCGCTTGTCGTCGGCGCCAACGCTGTAGAAATGCTGCTCGACGGTCGAGGCCGTGGCATTGGAGCGGGCCACCTCGATGGTGACGGGGTCTTGCAGATAGCTCGACGCCAGACGTTTGATCTCGGGCGAGAAAGTGGCCGAAAACAGCAAGGTGATGCGTTTTTTCGGCAGGTAGCTCAGGATGCGCTGCAGATCGGGCAAAAAGCCGATGTCCAGCATGCGGTCGGCCTCGTCCAGCACCACATACTCAACCTGGTTGAGCACCGCGTTCTTGGCCTCGATGTGGTCCAGCAACCGGCCCGGAGTGGCCACCAGCACCTCAACGCCTTTTTTAAGCTCTGCCGTTTGCGGCTTCATGTCCATGCCGCCAAACACCACGGCGCTGCGCAAGTTGGTGTACTTCGCATACAACTTGACCTGCTGGGCCACCTGGTCGGCCAGCTCGCGTGTGGGCAACAGCACCAAGGCACGTACCGGGTGGCGGGCAGGCGAGGTCGATGGGTTTTCGTGGGCCATCATGCGCTGCAGCAGCGGCAAGGAAAAAGCGGCTGTTTTACCGGTGCCCGTCTGGGCTGCGCCCATCACGTCTTTGCCCTGCAAAACAATGGGAATGGCCTGTTCCTGGATGGGCGTCATGGACTCGTAGCCCATTTCGGCCACGGCACGGGCAATCGGCTCGGCCAGATTGAGATTTGAAAATGAAGATGACATAGATGCTCTATTGTCTCATTCCCGAATAAGCCACCGGCGCGAGGGTTTTAGGCTGGTTTTCAGGGCTCTGCCGCACCGTCCGGCGGCTGCTTGACAAGGCGCCAGGCCAACCAAGTGCCCAAGATTGCGTTGCTCAGCGCAAAGCCACCCAAAACCAACATGCCCAAGGTGTTCAAGGGCCGGTGATGCAAGAGCCAGCCGATGACCATCGACAAAGCATTCAAGCTCAGCATGATCCAAAACAGCGGATTGCGTGGCTGAAACAGCCGGCTGAGCTTCATGGTTTGCCTGGCAGGCCCGACTCAGGCCCTGGGCAGGGTGACACCGGTCTGGCCCTGGTACTTGCCGCCGCGATCCTTGTAGCTGACTTCGCAGACGTCGTCCGGGTCGCTTTCAAAAAACAGCACCTGCGCACAACCTTCGCCGGCGTAAATGCGCGCCGGCAGTGGCGTGGTGTTGGAAAACTCCAGCGTCACATAACCCTCCCATTCGGGCTCAAAGGGCGTGACATTGACAATGATGCCGCAGCGCGCGTAAGTGCTTTTGCCCAGGCAGATGGTCAGCACGTTGCGCGGAATGCGGAAGTATTCGAGCGTACGCGCCAGCGCAAAGCTGTTGGGCGGAATGATGCAGCTGTCGCCGTGAAAATCAACAAAGCTTTTTTCGTCGAAGTTTTTCGGGTCCACCACCGTGCTGTGAATGTTGGTGAAGACCTTGAACTCGGGCGCGCAGCGGATGTCGTACCCATAGCTGCTGGTGCCGTAACTGATGATTTTCTGGCCGCCGGCCGTCTGACGGATCTGACCGGGCTCAAAGGGCTCGATCATGCCGGTCGTCTCGGCCATGCGGCGTATCCATTTGTCGCTTTTGATACTCATGGTGCGGTGCTCAGGTGGGTAATTATTTAATGGGCTTCATTGTAGGCAGCGCGGCCAGTGCCTGCGAAACCACCGTGCGCTCGATCAGCCGGTCGTCGCCCAGCACGATCATGGCAAACAGCAGCTCGTCCAGGCTACCGGCCTGCGCGGTCTTGCGCGCCAGCAGCGGCGTGGCTGCGGGGTTAAGTACCACAAAATCGGCCTCGCAGCCCGGCTGTAAATTGCCCACAACGCCGCCCAGCCCAAGCGCCTCTGCCGCCCCCGCCGTGTGTTGCCACCACAGCTGCTGCGGCTTGATCGACAGGCCGGTTTTGCTGTGGCCTTCGCGGCCCACGTAATAGGCTGCCAGCATGGTGTGAAAAGGGCTGAAGCTGGTACCGCCGCCCACGTCGCTGGCCAGGCCGTAGGCAAAGCCAACGCGGTCTGCACCTTCGTAGTCAAAAAAGCCGCTGCCCAAAAAGAGGTTGCTGGTCGGGCTGATGGCGGCGGCCGCGCCGCTTGATCGCATCAGGGCGCGGTCTGCGTCGTCAAAATGAATGCAATGCGCATAGACGCTGCGCGGCCGCAAGAGCCCGAAATGCTCGTACACCGCCAGGTAGCTGCGCAAATCGGGATAGAGCGAGCGCACCCAGGCGATTTCATCGTGGTTTTCGGCCACATGCGACTGCACCCAGACGTCGGGGTACTTGGCGGCCAAAGCGCCGGCGCCGCGCAGCTGCGCATCCGAGCAGCTGGGCGCAAAACGCGGCGTGATGGCGTAACCCAAGCGCCCCTGGCCATGCCAGCGATGAATCAGCGTCTCGGTGTCGATCAGGCTTTGCTCGGTCTCGTCGCGCACGCCGTCGGGGGCATGCCGGTCCATCAGGCACTTGCCGGTGATCAGGCGCAGCTGACTCTTTTCAGCCTCAGTGAACAAAGCATTTACCGAGACCGGGTGAGATGTGGCAAAGCAGAGTGCAGTGGTCACGCCGTTGCGGGCCAGTTCGTCCAAAAAGAAACCGGCCACTTCAGTCGCGTGCGCCGGGTCGACAAAACGGCTTTCCTGCGGAAAGGTGTAGTTTTCCAGCCAGGGCAGCAGGCCGTCGGCAGGCGAGCCGATCACGTCCACCTGCGGGTAATGAATGTGCATGTCCACAAAGCCGGGCGCCAGAATGCGGCCCGGCAAATGCTCCACCTTCAGCTGCGCATACTGCGGCGCCAGTTCGCGCCACGGCCCCACAGCCTCGACGCGCTGGCGACCGCTGGCGTCAGGCGCCACCACCAGCAGGCCGTCTTCTTCATAGACAGCGGCATGGTCATCGGCAAAACGGAGAATAGCGGCGCGGTAAGCTTTCATGGCTTCAAGGTTAGCGCAGTTCCGCCGTGGCGCTGCAAGACGGGGTGATAAATGGGTTCTGACCCCAATAAACTATTTGGGGATACTGCCTTGTACCCCTTGCACTAGGAAGTTCATGCCCAGAATCTGCGCGTCTGACAAGGCACTGCCGGCGGCGATCACCACCGCGCCTGAGTTGCTTAAAACAGGGGCTTTGCCCGCGGCGAATGGCTGCAGTTTGCCGCCGGCCATGTCTTTTTGGCGGGCCAGCACTTCTTGCTGCACGGCCGCAGGCACCTTGGGGCCGAAGTCACCCACGCGCACCATGCCCTCTTTGACGCCGCCCCACACATTGCCGCTGGTCCAGGTGCCGGCCAGCACGTCCCGGGCGCGGCGGGTGTAGTAGTCGCCCCACTGGTGGGTCACGGCCAGAATTTGTGCGTCGGGCGCCAAGCTGCGCATGTCTGAGTGGTAGGCCACTGCCAGCTTGCCGCGCTCTTGTGCGGCCGTCATCACGGCATTGGAGGCGGTGTGAAAAGCCAGCACATCCGCGTTCTGGTTGAACAAGGTCATGGCCGCGTCACGCTCACGCGGGGGGTCAAACCAGGCGTTGAGCCAAATCACTTTGACCTCTGCGCGCGGGTTCACTGAGCGCATGCCCAGCGCAAAAGCGTTGATGCCTTGCAGTACTTCTGGAATAGGAAAGCCCGCCACATAGCCGGCGACTTGGGTTTTGCTCATGCGCGCGGCCGCGATGCCAGCCAGATAACGACCCTCGTAATAACGTGCGTTGACGGCAGCGACATTGGCGCTGGTTTTATAGCCGGTGACCGACTCGAATTTCACGTCCGGGAAATCTTTGGCCACCTTGAGCGTGGGCTCCATGTAGCCAAAGCTGGGGGTGAAAATCAGCTTGTGGCCCTGCTGCGCCAGGTCACGGATGACGCGCTCGGCGTCCGGGCCTTCGGGCACGTTCTCAACAAAGCTGGTTTTGACTTGGACCCCCAGCGCAGCTTGTACAGCCTGTCTGCCGTTTTCATGCTGGCGCACCCAACCGGCATCGGTGATGGGCGTGACATATACAAAGCCGATTTTCAAGGGCGCAACGGCCGCAGGCGTCGTTTGTGAAAAAACAGGGGAAATAAAACAGGCGGCCGCGAACGCGGCTGCGAGGTTTTTATACATGGTAGTCCTCTACATGGCCACGGTAACAAGAAGGCTCTTGCGCGCCGTGACAGCACGCAAGAGCTTTGTATTCTAACGAGACACAGGGCGCACAAGCGGGTACGCCCGCACCAACAGCGCATACAGGGCCGCACCCAATAGCAATGCCGCAGCAGCAATTTCCAACGCCAACTTGAACGCATCGCCCGGCGAACGCTGGGCTTGCAGCAACCAACCGGTGAGCGGCGGCCCGAGAATCTGACCGATGCCGTAGGTAGCAGTCATCAAGCCGATGAAGCTCGAGGCACTCGCTGGCCTAAGGCGTCGCACCTCCTGCATGGCAAAAAAAGTGATGGCCGTGTAAGGTACACCTAACAACAAACTGCCGAGAGCAAAGCCAGCCAGGCTCGGGCTCCACAGGCTGATGGCAATCGCCAGCGCCTGAATTAAATACCCGCCCAGCAGCAGCCAGCGGTAGTCGGCAACCGAGCGCAGGCGCGTGGCGCCCCAGGCCCCCAGCATCACACCGGCGCCAAACAGCGGCCAGAACAAATCGAGCCAGTGCGAGCCGGGCAAAGCACTGCGCGCAATCACTGGCAAAAATGTCGCGGTGATGATGTAGCCGAAACCGGCCAGCCCGTAGGCCAGTGTCAGCAACAGCATTTCAGCAGCGCCGTGGCCGGTCTGTACCGCTGGCGGGTCTGCCAGGGCTTGGCCGGACTGCTGCAGGCTGCGTGCGGCCAGCGGCTGCAGGCGCTCAGTGCCGCCTTGTAAAAAGCGCCATGCCAGCGCGCTCAGCACAAAAGCCAGCGCACCAAACACCAGCCAGGCGTCGGCCGCCGTCCAGCCCCCAGCGACCATGCCAGTGGCGGCCAAGCCGCTCAACACAATGCCCGCGCCTGGCCCCATGTAAATGAAGCCGCCCATCGCCGGCACGCCCAAGCTGGCCAGCCGCGACAAGCACCAGCCCGAGGTGTAGACAAACACCACCCCGCTCGTGACGCCCGCTAAAAAACGCAACAGCGGCCAGGCCGGCGCATCCAGCCAGGCCATTGCTAACGTGAGCACCCCGGTCATCAGCAGGCCGCCGCGCACCAGCTGCGAAAAAGCCAATGACGGCAGGCTTGGAAAGCGCGTCCACAGCCAAGGCTGCAACATACAAAGCAGCGCACCAACCAAATAACCCAGGTAGTTGGCACTGGCCAGCCAGCTTGCCGCCGGCAGATCGAGCACGCCGTCGGCCAGCATCATGGGCAAGATAGGCGTGAAAGCAAAGCGGCCAATGCCCATGGCCACGCCCAGCGACACCATGCCCGCCAAGGCAATCGCCCACGGGCCGGGGCTTTTGCTGTCAGCGCCCATCAGCGAAAGTTTTCAAAGCTTTTGTCCAACTTGTCGATGAAGAACTGCTTGGCCGAAGCGTCAATAAAGCTGGCCTCAAAACTGTTGCGCGCCAGTGTGTAAGCATGACCGGCGTTCAGCGGCAAGGCTGCAAAAGTTTGCGTGAAGTTCTCATTCATGTAGCCGCCAAAGTAAGCCGGGTCGTCCGAGTTAACGGTAGCGGCAATGCCGGCGCGCAAGAGCTGGCCGAGCGTGTGGCTGGCCAGATCGGGGTACACGCAGAGCTTGAGGTTGGACAGCGGACACACCGTCAGCGCAATACGGTCTTGCGCCAGCCGCTGCATCAGCGCAGCGTCATGCGTGGACTGCACGCCGTGGTCAATGCGCTCAACTTTGAGCTCGTTGAGCGCCGTCCACACATAGGCGGGCGGGCCCTCTTCGCCGGCATGCGCCACCAGCCGAAAACCGAGTTGGCGGCAGCGCGCAAACACCCGCAAGAATTTTTCAGGCGGGTTGCCGACCTCGCCCGAGTCCAGACCGATGCCGACGATGTGATCGCGAAACGGCAGCGCCTGCTCCAGCGTGGCAAAAGCATCTTCTTCGCTCAGGTGCCGCAAAAAACACATGATCAGCAAAGCACTCACGCCGAGCTCTGCACGCGCGTCAACACAGGCGCGGTGCAGGCCTTTGACCACCGTGGCCATGGACACGCCGCGCGCCGTGTGAGTTTGCGGGTCAAAGAACAGTTCAGCGTGCAGCACGCCGTCTTGCGCGGCGCGCACAAAGTAAGCGCGTGCCATGTCGTAAAAGTCTTGTTCGGTCAGCAGCACGCTGGCGCCGGCGTAGTAAATGTCTAAGAAACTTTGCAAGTTGGTAAAAGCATAAGCGCGGCGCAGAGCCTCAACATCGGCATACGGCAGGCTGAGGCCGTTGCGTTGGGCCAGCGCAAATATCAGCTCCGGTTCGAGCGAGCCTTCGATGTGAATATGCAGCTCTGCCTTGGGCATGCGCCGAAGCAATTCGGGCAGGCGCTCGGCGGCCACCGCGGGGACTTTGAACATCAGCAAACTCCAAATGTGAAGCCGGTTTCAAGCAGGTGCCGGCGGTACATCACAGCAGTCTTGTCAGCGGCGCAATGCAGCTCGACCCCGGCAGCCAAAGGCAATCTCTTAGGCCGCTGAGATTCGAGCACCGGTTTGTCCTGGCCAAAAATTGTGTCCTGAAAATCAGTCAGCTTGTGGTCGGGCGAGTCAAAGTCGTTCATCGCCATCCGTATCCACACCTCGCAGCTCTCAGGCGTCACCGGGCAGGCGAACAAGGCGATCGACTCGCGCAAATCAGCAATGGCCGCGCTGCCGGCCTCGGGCACTTTGGTCAGCACGGCGGTGTAGGGACCGATCACTTCGTAGCTGTACTCGACCATGGCGCTGGCCGTGGCATGCACCGACGAGCGCGGCTGCACAGCCTTGCAACCCGTGGCCAGCACGCCGGTGGGCGTCATCTGTACCTCGTAGGCAGGCACGCTGGTGGCATCGCGGCTGCCCAGCCAGCCTTCGTGCACAAAACCGAAATGCGCCAGATCGAGAAAGTTCTCCACCACCCGCGGCGCGCTGCTGTTCACCAGGTAGGGGCCGCAGTTGACTTTGCGCAGCCGCTCGTCAGCCTCTGCGGCAAACACCGGCAGGGCCTGCTCACCGTGCGCCAGCCGCACCCAAACCAGGCCGTAGGCTTCACGCGCCTCATGGGTGCAGGCGCGGTGGCCGGCCGGCGGCGTGAAGCCCGGCAAAGCCGGAATCCCGCGGCATTGACCAGCACCGTCGAACTGCCAGCCGTGGTAGGCACACTCCAGCTGCCCATCTTGCACGCGGCCCAAGGACAGCTTGGCGCCCCGGTGCGGGCAGCGGTCAGCCCAGGCCTGAAAACGGCCGTCCGGCGTTTGCCAGATCACCACTTCTTCTTGAAGCAGCAGCACCGCCTTGGGAGAGCCGGCCAGGTCAACGGCCTTGCCGACAGGGTGCCACAGTGTTTTCTCGATCATGAAGTTTCCACAACAAAACAAGCACTCAAAGAAAAAGGGGCTGCCTGAGAGCTGCGCAAACGCCGCTATTCAAGCAACCCCTTGTGCCGTGACGCTCGCCTAAACGAGCGTCACGTATGCCATCGGCTTACTTGCCGGAAGGGATCTTGCCTTCAACGCCCTTGACGTAAAAGTCAATCTTGCCGCGCCACTCGTCATCCGCTGCGGTGCCCTTGGCCAGACGCTCTTTGCCGGTGTTGTCCAGGATCGGGCCGGTGAAGACTTCGAAGGTACCGGCTTTCATGCCAGCCTTCAACTCGTCCACCTTGGCCTTGACGTCAGCAGGCACGACATCAGGGATTTTGACCAGGTCATTCTGACCTTCAGCCACGCCCCAACGGGTGACGGTGTTGCCCTTCCAGGAACCGTCCATGACTTCCTTGATCGACTTCTTGTAGTAGTTGCTCCAGTCAACAATGGCCGAACCTAAGTGAGCCTTGCCGCCGAAGGCGCTCATGTCCGAGTCCCAGCCGAAAGCGTATTTACCGGCCTTGTCGGCGGTTTGCAGCACAGCGGTGGAGTCGGTGTTTTGCAACAGCACGTCAGCGCCGCCGTTGATCAGCGTTTGTGCAGCTTCGGACTCTTTCGGTGGATCAAACCAGGTGCTGACCCAGACCACTTTGGTCTTGATCTTGGGGTTGACCGATTGCGCGCCCAGGGTGAAAGCGTTGATGTTGCGCAGCACTTCAGGAATCGGGAAAGAACCGACAAAGCCCAGTGTGTTGGTCTTGGTCATCTTGCCGGCAATGATGCCTGCCAGGTAGGTGTCCTGGTAGAAACGGGCGTCATAAACGCGCATGTTGTCAGCCATTTTATAGCCGGTGGCGTGCTCAAACTTGACGTCCGGAAAGTCCTTGGCAACCTTGAGCATGGGCTCCATGTAGCCAAAGCTGGTGGCGAAGATGATCTTGTTGCCTTGCTGGGCCAGGTCACGAATCACACGCTCGGCGTCAGGGCCTTCAGGCACTTTTTCAACAAAGGTGGTCTTGAGCTTGTCACCGTACTCGGCCTCAACAGCCTTGCGGCCCAGGTCATGCGCAAAAGTCCAGCCGGCCTCGCCAACCGGGCCCACATAGACCCAGGCAGCTTTGAGGGGCTCAGCCTTGGGCGCTGCAGCAGCGGGGGCAGGCGGCGGCGCTTCTTTTTTGCCACAGCCCACCAGGGCGGCTGTCAGAGTGCCGACCGCAGCCAGCGCGAGCAGTGATCGCTTGGAAAACAATTTCATCATTAGTCCTTCATAAAAAATGCAAAAGCAGCTTCAAAAAAACGGATTCAACTCAGGCACCCGGGTGAAAGGGTTTGCCCATAGAAGCAGGCATGTTACGCCGGATCCAGCCCGGATTTCGCGAAATCAGTACCAACACCACAACTGTAGCAAGGTAGGGCAGCATGCTCATGATGGGCGCCGGAACGTCCACCCCCATGCCTTGAAGCTGCAGCTGCAGCATCGTCACCCCGCCAAACAGATAAGCACCAAGCAATAGCCGTACCGGGCGCCAGGTGGCAAACACCGTGAGCGCCAGAGCAATCCAGCCGCGCCCGGCCACCATGCCCTCAACCCACATTGGGGCGTACACCACGCTGAGGTAAGCGCCAGCCACGCCGCACAAAGCGCCGCCGGCCATCACGCAGGCCATGCGCATCAACCGCACCCGGTAACCCAGGCCATGCGCCGACTCAGGGCTTTCACCCACGCTGCGGAGCACCAAACCAGTGCGCGTTCGCCCGAAAAACCAGGCAATCGCCAAAGCGGCCAGCAAGGTGAGGTAAACCATGGGGTGCTGCTTGAACAAGGCCGGACCGACAAAAGACAGCTCGCTCAGGCCGGGCACGGCGTAATTCATATGCATGTCCAGCTTTTTGCCCACATAAGTCACGCCGACAAAGGCGGAAAAGCCGCCGCCGAACAAGCTGATGGCCAGGCCGGTGGCGTACTGGTTGGTGTTAAGCCAGATCACCAGCAGGCCAAACAAGGCCGCCCCCAGCGCGCCAGCCACTGCGCCGGCCGCAAAAGCCAGCCAAGGGTTGCCGGTGTGAAAGCCCACGGCAAAGCCCACCACGGCGGCCATCAGCATCATGCCTTCGGCGCCCAGGTTCACCACGCCGACTTTTTCATTGATCAGCAAACCCAGACCGGCCAGCGCCAGCGGCGTGCCGGCCGACAAGGTGGCCGCGATCAGCAAAGCGAACTCGTTCATGCGCCAACCTTTCTGCGGATGCGGTAATTTATCAGGGTGTCGCAAGCCAGCAGCGAGAACAGCAGCACGCCCTGAAAGATGCCCGTTAGCGCCGACGGCAGGCCGATGCGCGACTGCGCCAGCTCGCCACCAATCAGGAACATGCTGAGCAAGACACTGGCGACCACGCAGCCCACAGGGTGCAGGCGCCCGACAAAGGCCACGATGATGGCGGTAAAACCATAGCCGGTTGAGGCATGAGGAATGAGCTGGCCCATAGGACCGGTCACTTCAAAAGCGCCGGCCATGCCGGCAAAAGCGCCCGACACCAGCATCGAAGACCACAGCGCCGAGCGCGCAGAAAAGCCCGCGTAGCGCGCCGCCGCCGGCGCCAGGCCGCCGACCTGCAGCTGGTAACCGCGGTAAGTGCGAGCCATGAACAGCCACACGGCCACCACCAGCACCAGCGCCACCACCGTGCCCCAGTGCAATCGGTAACCGGCCAGCATGCGCGGCATGCCCATGTCAAAGTTAACGGTCTGCGGAAAGTTAAAACCCAGCGGGTCTTTCCAGGGGCCGAACACCAGAAAGCTCAAAAAATGATTGGCCACATAAACTAGCATCAGACTCACCAGAATTTCACTGGCGTTAAAGCGGTCACGCAGCAGCGCAGTGATGCTCGCCCAGAAGGCGCCGCCCAGCATGCCAGCCAGCGCGGCCAGCGGCATGAAAGCCCAGTTGCTCATGCCGACCTTGTTCATGGTGAACCACATCGCCAGGCCGCCGGCCGCGATGCCGCCCATCAGGTACTGGCCCTCTGCGCCGATGTTCCAGACATTGCTGCGGTAGCACAGCGCCAGCCCCAGCGCACACAGCACCAGCGAGGTCGATTTGAGCGCCAGCTCGCTGAGCGCGCGCGCACCGTTCCAGGGCTCAATCAAAAACACCTGCAAGCCGCGCACCGGGTCAGCGCCCAGGGCGACAAACATCACAAAGGCCACCACCACCGTCATGACCAGCGCCACCACGGGCGAGGCGTAGCTCATGGCGCGCGAAGGCGCGGGTCGGGCTTCAAGCCGCCACATGCGCGTCTCCATTTACGGCTGCCTGCCAGAGGCCGCTCATCCAGGCGCCCACCAGCTCCACAGTGGCAGCCTGCTTTGCAATGGCCGGCGACAAGCGGCCTTGGGACATCACGTGCAGGCGGTCACAGATTTCAAACAATTCGTCCAACTCCTCACTGACCACCAGCACCGCACAGCCCGCGTCGCGCAGCGCCAGGATTTCGGCGCGAATCTGCGCCGCCGCACCCACGTCCACGCCCCAGGTTGGCTGAGAGACGATCAACAGCTTGGGCTCGGCCGCGATCTCACGGCCCACGATGAATTTTTGCAGGTTGCCACCCGACAGTGACTTGGCCACCGCCTGTGGCCCGCCGGCCTTGACATTGAAGCGGGCGATGATGCCGGCCGCCTGCGTCTGCAAGGCGTCCAGCTGCAGCCAGCCACCGCGGCCCACGTGATCGGTTCGCGTTAACAACAAGTTGTGCGCCAGGCTCATGGTTGGCACAGCGCCGCGGCCCAGCCGCTCTTCAGGCACAAAATGCAGGCCCAGCGCGCGCCGGCGCTGCGGCGCCAGGGCACCCGCCGGCTGGCCGTCAATCAGCACCATGGCCGGGGCAGCCCGCACGTCTTCGCCAGACAGCGCGTACAGCAACTCGCGCTGGCCGTTGCCCGACACGCCGGCAATGCCCACCACCTCGCCGGCACGTACTTGCAAATCAATACCATTGAGGTCCACGCCGAACTGGTCCAGCCGCGCCAGACTCAAAGCCTGCACCTGCAGTAGCGGCCGGCCGGTCTGGCCGGGCCGGTGCTCGAGTTGCTGCGGCTCGTTGCCAATCATCAGACGCGAGAGCGATGCATTGCTTTCTTGCGTCGGGTTGCAAACGCCGGTGACCTTGCCGCCGCGCAGCACCGTGCAGGCGGTACACAAGGCACGAATCTCATGCAGCTTATGGCTGATGTACAAAATGCTGCAGCCTTCGGCGGCCAGCTTGCGCAGCACCACAAAGAGCTTGTCGACGGCCTGCGGCGTCAGCACCGAGGTCGGCTCGTCCAGAATCAGCACGCGCGGGTTGGTCAGCAAGGCGCGGATGATCTCGACGCGCTGCATTTCGCCCACGCTCAGCGTGTGCACCGGCCGCGCCGGGTCAATGTCCAGCCCGTATTCAGAAGCCTTGGCCGTGATGCTTTGCGTTACCTCAACCAGCGTCAGCTGCTTGTCCAGGCCCAGCCAGACGTTTTCTGCCACCGTGATGCTGTCAAACAAATTGAAATGCTGGAACACCATGCTGATGCCCAGCGCCCGCGCCTCTTGCGGGTTGCGAATAATCACCGGCACACCGTCGACCATGATGCTGCCGGCGTCGGGCTTGACCGAGCCGTAGATGATCTTCATCAGCGTGGACTTGCCGGCGCCGTTTTCGCCCAGCACGGCATGGATCTCGCCGGGCTGCACATTGAGGGAGACTTCGCTGTTGGCGACCACTGCCGGGTAGCGCTTGGTGATGCTGCTCAGCACCAGGCGGGCGCTGGCGGGCGGCCCGGCATGCAAAATGCTGTTTGTCGCTTCAGTCATGCGCAGGCCGGCAAGTTGAGGCAACATGGCAGGACCCCATGAAACGGGGGCCCGATGTGTCTGAAAGCGTCTGATATTTCATGTCTGTTTAACCATGCAACTAATGTGCCGATGCTTATGTCCCAGCCTGTGAGTCAAACCATTCAGTTCATCCGGCGCGGTGAGGTCGTGACGCTGATCAATGTACCACCCACCCGCACCCTGCTGGAAGTGCTGCGCGAAGACCTGGGCTGCAGCGGCACCAAGGAAGGCTGCGGCGAAGGTGACTGCGGCGCCTGTACGGTGGTTCTGGGCGAGGCCCAAGGTGGTGCGCTGAGATTCAAGGCCGTCAACAGCTGCATTCGCATGGCCCATTCAGTTCACGGGCTGGCGCTTTGGACGGTGGAAGACTTGACGGCCGACCCGCTGCTACAAGGTGGGGCCGCCGGCGCGCTGCATCCGGCGCAAGAGGCGATGGTGCAGTGCCACGGCTCGCAATGCGGCTTTTGCACACCCGGCTTTGTCATGAGCCTCTTTGGCATGTACCAAAACCACGTGGCGCACGGCCAAAGCGTCTCGCGCGAAATGGCGCAAACCGAGCTGTCGGGCAACTTGTGTCGCTGCACCGGTTACCGGCCCATACTGGACGCGGCGCAGCAAATGGCCAGCTTCCCGGCGGTGCGGCTTGACGAGAACCGACTGAACACCGCACTGGCGCAGATTAATCCCGCGCCTGTCCACACTGAGGGCGCCTACCTGCTGCCCGCCAGCCTGGCCGAACTGCTGGCCGCACGCGCCGCCCGGCCCGCCGCGCAACTGGTGGCCGGCTGCACAGACGTCGGCCTCTGGGTGAACAAGCTGCACAAAAATTTTGACGCCGTGATCGATGTCACCCGCGTGGCCGAGCTGCGCCGCATTGAAGCGCAAAACGGCCATCTGGTGATCGGTGCTGCCGCCAGCCTGCTAGACGCCTTTGCCGCGCTGGTCCATCAATGGCCGGAACTCAGCACCTTTGCCGCGCGCTTTGCCGGCCTACCGGTGCGCAACTCGGGCACATTAGGCGGCAACGTGGCCAACGGCTCGCCGATTGGCGACTCGATGCCGCTGCTGATTGCGCTGCACGCCCGCATCGTGCTGACCAGTCTGCGCGGGCAGCGCGAGATGGTGCTGGAAGACTTCTACACAGGCTACCGGCAAAACCTGCTGGCGCCCGACGAGGTGCTGGCTTTCATCAAAGTGCCGCTGCCCGCGGCCGCGCCCGCCGCGCAGCCTCTGCTGCGCGCCTACAAAATCTCCAAGCGCTATGACGACGACATCTCTGCCGTGTGCCTGGCGCTGCACCTGCAGCTGGCCGATGGTGTGGTTCAAGCCATCTCCATCGGCGCGGGCGGCGTGGCTGCCACGCCGGTGCGCGCTGTGCAAACCGAAGCCGCCTTGCGGGGCCAGCCGTGGACCGAAGCCAGCGTGCAAGCGGCCATGGCCACGCTGCGCGCAGAGTTTGAACCGATCTCTGACATGCGCGCATCGTCGGGCTACCGCCGCGTAGTGCTGGGCAATTTGTTGCAGCGCTTCTGGCTGGAAAGCCAGGGCGCGCAACACATCAACCTCGAGTCCTTCAATCTGGAGGCGCTGGCATGAACGCCCCCGACAAACTGCTGCTCAACACGGTCAGCGCTAAGGGAGCCGCCGGCCAGTCACACTTTCATGAAAGCGCGCGTGCGCAAGTGGCTGGCGCGGTCAATTACATCGACGACATTCCCGAAGTCAAAGGCACGCTGTTTGCCGCGCCCATCTTGTCTAACGTGGCGCACGGCCGCTTGCTGGGTGTGGACGCGGCAGCGGCGCTGGCCATGCACGGCGTGCGCGGCGTGGTGCTGGCAGCTGACGTACCGGGCGACCCGCTGCTGGCCACCTTTTTGCATGACGAGCCCATCTTTGCGGTGGACACGGTCCAGCACATCGGCCAGGTCATCGGCCTGGTGGTGGCGGACAGCGTGATGCAAGCGCGCCACGCTGCGCGCAAGGTGCAACTGCACATCGATGCCCTGCCCGCCGTGCTGACGGTGCGTGAGGCGCTGGCCGCGCAAAGCTTTGTATTGCCTCCCGTGACCGTGCGCCGCGGTGACGCCGCCGCCGCGGTGACGCGCGCGCCGCACACCATCAGCGGCAGCCTCGAAGTCGGCGGGCAAGAGCACTTTTACCTGGAAGGGCAAATCGCCTACGTGCTGCCGCAAGAGCAAAACCAGTGGCTGGTGTACTCCAGCACGCAGCACCCGGGCGAGGCGCAGCACTGGGTGTCGCATGCGCTGGGCATCGACAACAACGCCGTGCGCGTGGAGTGCCGCCGCATGGGCGGCGGCTTTGGCGGCAAAGAAACGCAAAGCGGCCACATGGCCGTGTGGGCGGCACTGGCGGCGCGCAAGTTCGGCAAGCCCGTCAAGCTGCGCATGGACCGTGACGACGACTTCATGGTCACGGGCAAACGCCACCCTTTTGCCTACGACTACACCGCAGGCTTTGACGCGCGCGGACGCCTGTGCGGCCTGCAGCTCATGATGGCCGCCAACTGCGGCTTCAGCGCCGACCTCAGCGGGCCGGTGGCCGACCGCGCTATTTTTCATGCTGACAACGCCTACTTTTTAGAAGACGTCAGCATCACGTCTTACCGCTGCAAAACCAACACGCAAAGCCACACGGCTTTTCGTGGTTTTGGCGGCCCACAGGGCATGATCGTTACTGAGAGCATCCTGGGCGACATCGCCCGCCACCTCGGGCTGGACCCGCTGGCGGTGCGCCTGGCAAACCTGTACAGCGACGAAGCCACCTCCACCGGCGGCCTGCGCGACACCACGCATTACGGCATGCGGGTTGAAGACAACATACTCGCGCCCCTCATCACCACCGTGGCCGCTACCAGCGACTACGCGCAACGCCGCCAAGACATTGCGCGATGGAACGCCAGCAGCCCGGTGATCCAGCGCGGCATCGCGATCACGCCGGTCAAGTTCGGCATCTCTTTCACGGCCACGCTGTTCAACCAGGCCGGCGCGCTGGTGCATGTGTACACCGACGGCAGCGTGCAAGCCAACCACGGCGGCACTGAAATGGGCCAGGGCCTGAACACCAAGGTCGGGCAGATCGTGGCCGACGAACTGGGCGTGCCCTTTGAGTGCGTGCTGGTCACCGCCAGCGACACCAGCAAGATACCCAACGCCTCGGCCACGGCAGCTTCAGCCGGCACCGACCTGAACGCACGCGCCGCCCAATACGCCGCGCGCAATGTGCGCGACAACCTGGCGCAGTTTGTGGCGGGTCTGGACACCTGCGGTGCGGGCGCTGTACGCTTTGCCGGCGGGCAAGTGATCTCGCCCAAGCAAACACGCGCCTTCAAGGACGTGGTGCGTCAGGCCTACGCCAACCGTATCCAGCTCTGGAGCGACGGCTTTTACCGCACGCCCAAAATCCACTACGACAAAACCACGCTGACGGGCCGGCCGTTTTATTACTTTGCCTACGGCGCGGCCTGCACCGAAGTCGCTATCGACACACTGACCGGCGAGAGCCGCGTGCTCAAAGTGGACATCCTGCACGACGTGGGCACCAGCATCAACCCGGCCATCGACATCGGCCAGATTGAAGGCGGCTTTGTGCAAGGCATGGGCTGGCTGACGACCGAGCAACTGGTGTGGAACGACAAAGGCCACCTGAGCACGCACGCGCCCAGCACCTACAAAATTCCGGCCACCGGCGACATACCCGAACACTTCAAAGTCGCCTTCTGGCCAGAGCCCAACCGCGAAGACAACGTCTTCGGCAGCAAAGCTGTGGGAGAGCCGCCCTTCATGCTGGCCATCAGCGTGTTCGAGGCCATGAAAAATGCGGTGGCGAACGCGCGGGCGGATGGCGGGGTTGTGCAGCTGACGGCGCCGGCTACGGCGGAGAACGTGCTGACTGCGTTGGCTGGTACTGCGTTGACTACAGGTCAGTGACTGTTGACCAACTTGGTGCTGGCCGTGGTGACGAGATTTTGCCGCTAGCATATTCCGCTCACCCATGCGCATCCAGTCCGTTTTTTTAGCCCTCACCGACGACATCGTGGAACCGTAAATCGAGGTCAGAGCGGTCCTTCACCTCGATTTATGACCGCTTAGCAGCGATTACGGACATGTGTTTTGGCCACTCAGTTTGTTAGCATTCCCCAAATATCTTTAGTTCAACCCTTTAGTCCGCATGTCAATCAATTCCCTCCTAGGCTCGGAACTACCAATCGTTCAGGCACCAATGGCCGGGGTGCAGGGTAGCGCTCTCACAATCGCTGTCTCTAATGCAGGTGGCCTCGGCTCGTTGCCGTGTGCGATGCTTGGAACTGATGCCATCAGGAGAGAATTCGAGAACATCCTCAGCCGAACTTCAAGACCTTTTAACGCTAACTTTTTTTGCCACACCCTTCCCTCTCCGAATGTGGAAAAGGAAAGTGCGTGGCATGCACTTTTTACGCCCTACTACACGGAGTTTGGAATCAACGAGGAGACGATTCCCACTGGGACGGCGCGTTTGCCTTTCAATCGAGAAATGGCTGAGTTGGTGTGTGAATATAGACCCAAGGTAGTTAGTTTTCACTTTGGCTTACCGTCACCCGAACTGTTGGAAATGGTCAAAGGAAGTGGAGCAAAAGTATTGTCATCCGCAACTACGGTCGAGGAGGCCGTATGGCTCGAAGAGCATGGTGTGGATGCAGTCATCGCTCAGGGTCTCGAAGCTGGCGGGCATAGGGGAATGTTCTTAACCGCTGACATCAATTCACAGTTAGGTACGTTCGCGCTACTTCCACAAGTCGTCGCAGCAGTAAAAATTCCGGTCATCGCTGCGGGTGGAATTGCAAATGCTCGCGGTGTCAGGGCGGCATTGGAACTAGGAGCATCTGCTGTACAAATCGGTACCGCTTATATGCTCTGCCCCGAGGCTACGACAAGTACAGTACATCGCGCTGCATTGAAATCTGATGATGCACGACTCACCGCGCTGACAAATGTTTTTACGGGACGACCTGCCCGTGGAATTGTCAATCGTATGGTGCGTGAGGTGGGCCCCATGAGTTCTATGGCTCCAGAGTTTCCAAAGGCAACTGCCGCATCGTTTGTCTTGCGGCAAAAATCGGAAGGCTTAGGCCGAGGCGATTTTTCACCTCTATGGGCTGGTCAGAATACGTCGGGTTGCAAGGAAGCTTCTGCGGCGCAGTTGACACAAGAGTTGGCGAGTTTGATTTAAGGGCAGTCGACGGAAGTATTCTTGCCCCCAATTGCCTTTGTAGCTGGATTGCCGCCATTAAGTCAGCATCCTCAGCACCGCCAGCCCCATGACGGACACGCCGGCCAAACCGAAAAAGCGGATTTTGGTGCGCCG
>Ga0214921_10003412_pt1 | contig 24323 bp, 20 predicted proteins | sample LL1505_MetaG_FD_177992 | JGI IMG/M metagenome (GOLD analysis project Ga0214921, IMG submission 177992) | Freshwater microbial communities from Lake Lanier, Atlanta, Georgia, United States - LL-1505 | ecosystem: Environmental > Aquatic > Freshwater > Lake | place: USA: Georgia | collected...
CTCACCTTGGAAAGCTCCAGAAACACAACTGTCTTGGTCGGCATGTTGAGTCCCACAGCAAAGGTCTCCGTGGCAAACAGGAGGCGGATGAACCCCCGTGCGAATAGGAGCTCCACAATCTCCTTGAGAAGCGGCTGGAGTCCCGAATGATGGAAGCCGATGCCCCGAAGCGCTAGCTCACGGACCTGGTGATACTGAGGCGACTTCTCCAGAACAGAGCGGTGGCGCGATAGATGGAAATCAAACACGCGTGCCGCACCCGCGGCATCGGAATCCGCCTCCAAGAAATCTCCCTCCATGGCCGCCGCCAGCCGCTCACATTCCCGCCGACTGAATACGAAGCAGAGGGCAGGGAGCATCTCCTTCTCGCGGAGCCATGCAATCGTGCGACGGAGTCGACCCATCGGATTGTCAGCATGGGCTGCGGCCCCACGACGCACCGGCCCATCTCCTGCAGTCCGCCCTGCTACTGCCCGCCGATGTACGGCGAGTGCATCCTCTGCGGCCTTGCGATCCGCCAACCACGCCCGATACCCACCATCCTGCCACCCACTTCGCGTGTCATGGTACGTATCAAGCTTCCATCCTGTTGCCCCCTCTGCACGAATAACACCACTCACCAGTGGAACCACACGGTGCGTCGTTCCCACCAGAACCGTTGGCCGCTCATGAAGCCGCGCCAGCCAGCCCGCCAGAGAAGCAGCAGAGGGCATTGTCGCAGAAAGCAACACAAGCTGAAGGTCCCGCGGGCACAGAACCATCGTCTCCTCCCACACGTGGCCGCGGTCCGGGTCCTGGATGTAATGAACCTCATCCATAACAACACCGACCACACCCTCCAGAGACACGGTCGCAGAGAGACCAACACCCTCCGTGGCAGTCCCGCGTTTATAGAAGAGATTCCGCAGAATCTCCGCCGTCATAACCACCACATCGGCATCTGGACACATCTTGATGTCGCCGGTAAGGATACCGACACGTGCGGCAGGAAAGAGCACCTTGAGGTCGTGATACTTCTGGTTGGAGAGCGACTTGATGGGAGTCGTGTAGAAGACACGCTTGCCGGCTGCTAGGGCACGGGCAATCAGGTATTCACCCACGAACGTCTTCCCAGAGCCAGTTTTAGCAGTGACAAACACATGGTGTCCGGCATGAATTCCGAGCACCGCGTGTTTCTGAAAGTTGTCCAACTCATAAGCCGTTGGAAGAGCCAGTCCCTCAGCGGGAGGCCAGTGCGCAGTGGGCGCCGTCGTAGCATCGGGTGTTAGCAGAAGAGAGGTCATTGGAATTGTCGTTCTTGATGGTAGTCCTACGGGGGCAGCCTGTCGTTGGCACAGGGTATCAAGTTTACCAATAGGTACACCCATCTTGAACGGTCAGAAGTGGATAGTTAAGAAGACCTGTGAAGCCGAGCCCCTCTAGCAGACCCCAAACCGTCTTATTCCACACTCCATAGAACTCCGATACATTCCGCGCCAACACAAACAGCGTTGCCTTGAGTGGGTCTGACACAACGCTGTAGCTATACAGACCATCTGCGGGCCCGACAGGACCCAACTCATAAATCCAATAGGGCGCGCCAAATGACCCCGTTCCTTCCAAGTGAACCGTGAGCTGCCCCTCCTCCCCCGTGGCATTCCCAGAGTCTGCAGCCCATCCAAAAATCTCCCGTTCCGGTCCATCCACACCATACTGCCGCTCCCGATTGAGTACACTGACGGTGCCATTCGGCCAAAGACCGTAGTCCGCCGTGTCGCAGTAGGATGCATTCTCAAATGTCGCCTCTACAATCAGGTCGCTATACACTTGATACCAGCGCCCCAGATAGGCTGTCGTATTTAAGGAAGGAACCGTCTGTGCTGCCACAGATGCAAGGAGTGTCAGTGCTGCAGGCCAGAGCATTTCTGCCAAGGCAGTGCCAACATGCTCTTTAACCACCCACCCCCCCCATAAAACTTGACGACCCAAAGCCCAAACCCCATCACCCCGTACCCTCAACAGGTTATCCGCACACATGACCACCCTTCCTCCAACTTACACGACGACGCCTCTTCCCTCCTGGGTATCCCGCACTCTGGACACCCACATTTTCCCCCAGGAGAGTCGCTACACCAAGAAGACCCGTATTAATTATCCCCATGTTGCAATTCTGTTCCGCGGCCGCAAAATCCTGGCAATCGGCCAGAACCGTGTCAGTACTGCCCACGGCTCCGACCGCCCCACAATTCACGCCGAAGCCGATGCGATTCGACAGTTGGGCGATGTCAGCAAGCTCCGCGGCGCCACACTCGTTGTGATTCGTCTTTCTGCGAGCGGCCTCAGCTGCTCTGCACCCTGCCATTCCTGTTGTCGCCTCATTGAGAAGTGCCAGCGCGTCTATGGTCTGCGCGGGGTCATTCATTCGTGAGAGAGGCAGGTTTTGGTTAGTTGCACTAGAACTCACACCCTGTCGTGGCCCCGCCGGATACAGCCACCTCTGTAGGCAGCCGCAATCCAGCCAGCGATGCGGCCAGTGCACCGAACCGATACCGCTGAGACATATTGAAGAAGCTCATTGCCTCTCCCTTGCTATCCCAGGTGGTCGCCAGAGTCCGTGCCCGCTCCAGTAGGCGTGGCCGTGCCCGTGCTACCCAAGCCGCCACTCCATCGGCAACTGGCTCTAGATAGACCGGCATCGTGGCAGGTGTCAGTTGACCCAGAATCGCCGTCTCTAGCACGGAATGGAACACCATCCGCTTGTAAGGCTCAAAGTCCTTGTGGGTACCGAAGTTGGCGTAGCCCGGCTCATTCTTCAGCGGCTCATCGACCAATACAGATGCCTGCAGACATTGGAGTACGGAGCCGAGCGACTGGACTCCCGACCACGGCTCTCCATGCCACGTGTTCAGGAGCGACAAGCACACCTTGCCGTTCGTGTACAGATTCGGATTGAACCGGGTGCGCCCATCGTTTGTTAGATACTTGAAGACCGGTGGCTCAAAGGGATAATTCGCTGGGAAACGCACTTCGAAGCAGAAGGCCCCGCCATCATACGGCGTGCCTTCGGGTCCCATGATGACGGCATAGCCGCTCCCCACCTCATCTTCACTGGGAATCCAGAAGAGTCCATGTTCGCTTAGCTCCATTGCGGCGGCAGTGTCACGGGCAATGCGGCGGAGAGCCAGGGGCGTGTAGATTAGAGGCACAGGGGCGGTTGCACCGACCGTAGCAGAGCCAGAAGAAAGAGTCGTCATTGTTGTCTTATAACTGGCCTAGCCAACAGGGGTTGGCAAGCGGTCAAATTTTGGCAGTATCGGTCTCCTTCTAAGTCACCCCGCCCCAAAAATGACCACCCCCTGCCCGCCGCAACCACCGCCCCGTACGATGACTTCCATACCTACCTCTGGCAAGACATTGCCATCACAGTTCGTTCTCTGTATTCCCAGTCGCAGTACCAAGAAAGACCCCTTCGCGAATTACATCCTTCTTAATGCCACACCCACTCCCGATGGAAAGGCAATCCGACTTGAGCCTGCTCCAACGCAGCCCGACACGGCGCCCCCTTATCGCCGAATCAATGCGATGTACTACCCCGTTATTCTCAGGCGTACTCTGCTGAATATCGTGTCAGGTCTTCCCCAAAATGCGACCCTAATCGTGCTAGAAGGTCTGACTGTTTCTCCACCTGGTGGAGGCGCGCCACTCCATGTTATGCGTTTCCGCAATGAGCGTCTGCTTCAATTCCTTCCAGCGGGAGTGCGTCGGAACGTTCCCTTTGTGGATATTCCGTCAAAACCGTCGGTGGTGACATCTCCTGCATTCCCCATTGCATCACCGCCGCTCCTAACACCTGTAGGTGGAGCTGGGACGGAAACATCGGCATTGACGACTCTGATTGATACGCTGACACAGATTAATAATATGCTTCCTGAGCCGCCCACCCTACCATCCGCACCAGCACCAGCACCGGTTCAAAAAAAGAAGGTGGCTGCTGCTGTGCGCACGGTGAGTGACCTGTCGCCCCATGTGGCCAAACAGCTGCTGGCACTAGCCCGCATTCGCAAGGAGGAATGTCCCATCATTGCCGAAGAGTTCTCAGATGGCAACACGGCCGTCATGCCCTGTGGTCATCTGTTTTCTCGCATGGGGATTGAGGAGTCGTTCAAGAAGGAGCCGCGGAAGTGCCCCGCCTGCCGTGCTGCGGGGAATCCGACGTTTGTCTAGACCTTAGTCAATCAACTAGCAGAACGCTCTCACGAATCCCTTCATATGTAGCGGAGGGGTCCAAGATATCAATCCGTCGCAAGATTTCCCCTGCTTCCTGCCGTTCGGCAAGCCGAATCATCCGATTGCGATTGCGATTGTTTGAAAGATTCATGACACGGTGTATCTCTTCAGATGGAACCGGTTCCTGGTAAAATTCGTAAATCATTTGAAGAAGAGACAGAAATGTGCCACCTGGGAAGAGGCGCATCGCAGAATCAGTTAGACATAGTGGAAGCGTGATAAGAAATGACGGGATGACCTCTTGTAGATTGACGGGGTCTTCTTCTGAGAACCTAACAGTATTAGGTGAGGGGGCTTCACGGAGCTGCCAATAAATAGATTGGTTGTAAGTCATGTTGGGGGCACCAGCTAACCGGGGGGGGTTGATTATGAGCGTCATTTTTTGCTAGCGCTATCCAATTAAGTATCGGATAGTTTGATTTCTAGTTAGTCTAATTAGCTATCGCTCCGCGATATGATAATTAGAGTTTCTGGGGAACAATCTAGTCGGTAGTTTAATGATAGCCACCAGCATCAAGTGAACCCCCCATTCCTCCACTGCGCGATAAATCGGTCCACAATAACATCTGGAATCGGTTGGTCATGTCCACGGTTCCGATAGACCCGATTTGTCAAATGGAGTGCGAGTTCCATGGGCATGCCACTGGCAATGAGTCGCTGCATGAAAATGGCACTCTCTGACCCTGCATCTGTGTTAGGACTCTCCGCCACATAGGAGTATGGATACACCGGCAACACTGCGCCACCCGACGCGTTTTGGCATACCAGGGTACCCGACGCATCTCTCCACAGTCGCATATCGTGTCGCTCTCCATCAAACCGCACCCGAACGCGTCGTCCATCCGTCGTCCCTTCCATATATTCCTGCCACTCCTCATTGCTAACCACGATTCCGCTAACTTCTGTCAGGGTGGATGTCATATTCCTCCTGTACTACACCCTCTGTTCTTTAGCACCCGCCAAAAGTTGACCCCCACCCAAACCCGACCCGCAGCCCTAGGGTAGGATGACGACTACTCTGACTCTTCGCACTTATCTGGATTCCCGTCGCACAACGGGAACGAATTGGAATGTTACTGGACTGGGACCCGGCAAGACAACCGGACCTCCCGACGAAAACAAGAACTGGCTGGGGAAGTTTGCCATTCCCGATGACGAATATGACGCTTTTCTGACACTGGTCCACGACCATGTCTTTACTAAGGGCCGGGCCTGCTCTCTTCTGGAGAAGCACAAGCCCCAGAGCCCCGTTCTCATTGACCTTGATTTCCGCTACGCAGGCGGCGGTCCCCTCCGCCGTCGTTTCACTTCCGAGCAGGTGCGCGAATTTGTCGCTGCCTACGCGGATGCCTTCGCGCGATTCTTCGGTCCTCTGCCGGACGGCGCACCTCTTCATTTCTATGTTATGACGAAGCCGGGTGCCGAAACGGAAAAGGACGTTCATAAGGACGGGGTTCACATTGTCTGTCCCGGCCTCACGACGACCCCCGAAATCCAGTATGCTCTTCGTGGCTGGATTCTTCAGACCGGTGTCGTTGAGCGCATCTTCGGGTCCACCGGCATGACCAATGAGCCCACGGACTGCTTTGACATCTCCGTCGTGGCCCGCAACAACTGGTTCCTATATGGCGCCTGTAAGCCCGATAAGGCGTGGTACAAGGTGACCGACATCTACGCGGCGGAGATTCCGGAGGAATACGACCCGGCGGATCCGCTGACGGCCGACCATCTGGAACGTGAGGATCCCACTGACACGACCCCTCTCAGTCTCATCAAACTTCTCAGTCTGCGGCTCCATCATGATAAATCCACTGAGCTGGCACTTCGTGCAGGTTCGGCGGGCACCGAAGTGGAGTGGACGCAGCTTCTTCAGCGCTGGGGGAAGGGTTCCAACTGGGTGCGGACAAAGTCGCCGGGTATGTTCGCTGCCGCCAAGCCAGTCGGGGGTGCAGGCATTCTTGACCCAGATGACGATGCGATTTCTCTTGTTGGAGGTGCAGCAGCGACCCCCTCTGCCGTCGCCCCCAGTGACATGATGCAGGTCAGCGGTCTCACTGTCAGTCGCGGAAAGATTAGCACGGAGGAGCTGTCCCAGGTCTATCGTCTGGTACGGGAGTGTCTGTTGCCAATCCGCCGTGCCAAGAATTATCATGACTGGGTGAATCTGGGTCTCCTGCTTCATAACATCTCCGAGTCGGATGAGACCTGTATGGTATGGGCCGAAATCAGTCGCCGTGTTCCTGGCTACGGTGGAACGCCCGACAGTACCTTCCGCGAGAAGTGGAAGCTCCTGCCCGCAGAGGTGTCCGCTCAACAGAAGGGGCGCAAGGCGCTCTCTGCCGGTACTCTCCACTGGTGGGCCAAAGAGGATTCTCCTTCCACCTATCGGGACATTCTCCGCGAGGTAAATACGGAGCTGGCCGTCGTGAATGATTCGGGCACCCACGTCTCTGTTGCCGACCTGGTCGTCAAGATGTACCAGCACGAATTCCGCTGTTGTCCCGCGCGCAAGGGCACCTCCGCGTCAGCGATGGACTGGTATCAGTTTCCGCCCGACGAGCACACCTGGCGCTCTCTCAAGACGTGGCACCGTCTCCGCGAGCGACTCAGCACGGATGTCCGCAACATCTATCTGGAGGCACTCCAACAGGTTCTCAAGCGGACAGTCGGCTCTACGGAGGAGTCAGAGCGTCAGCGCCTGGATGAGAAGCGCAAGAAACTAACGAAGGTAGAGCAGCATCTCCAGAACTACACGTTCAAGGAGTCCGTCATGAAGGAGTCGGCCGAGAAGTTCTATGATGAGGACTTCCTGGGCAACATGAACAAGGATGCAACCCTTGTTGGGTTCAGCAACGGTGTACTGGAGCTCCGCCATACGGGGGCGGATGGTAAGCCCCACATCTATTTCCGCGACGGCCGCCCGGATGACTGTATCTCGTTCCAGATGGGCCGCGGCAGTGTCGGTCTGGATTCGATTCCCTACATTCCTTACAATCCGGCGGCTCCTGCCCCCGAGCATCTGGAAATTCTGGACTTCTTCAGCAAGATTTATCCGGACCCAGCCCTACGGGATTACTGTCTGACACTGTTTTCCGCCTGTCTGGAGGGTAGCAACACGGAGCAGCTGTTCTGGGTAATGACGGGCAAAGGCGGCAACGGGAAGTCCAAGATTGTGGATCTGATGTCCAAGACGTTCGGCGAGTACCAGGAGACGCTGCCGGTGACTGCCATTACCCGCAAACGCGCCGATGCGGGGTCCGCTACGCCCGAGATGATTGTCATCAAGGACAAGCGCTTCGTAAGCATGATGGAGCCGGAAGAGGGCGAGAAGATTAACACGTCGCTCATGAAGCAGCTGACGGGTGGTGATGTGGTCAAGGCCCGTGGTCTGTTCCAGGACCAGGACCAGTTCATCGTGACGGCGCGCATCTTCATGAGTTGTAACAACCTCCCGCCTGTCTCGAGTATGGACGAGGGCACGTGGCGACGCATTCGTGTCATTCCCCACGTGGCCAAGTTCGAGCCGCCGGGTGTTCCAACGAATCCCGCGGCGAATATCCACCCGCGCGATCCGCTTATGGACACCAAGATCATCCGCTGGCGCCCCTACTTCGCCGGTCTTCTGGCCTGGTACTTTGATGCGCACTACCTCCGCGGCCATCTCAAGGAGCCGCCTCAGGTGTCGGCTGCCTCCGACATGTACCGCGAGACGAACGATTCCTTCAGTGCGTTCTGCTCAGAGTCTCTTGTTAAGGAGATTGGTACGGAGCTGCGTATTGGAGATTTGATGATTGCGTACAAGGAGTGGTGTAAGTACAATCCGGCGAAGAAGGTTATGCAAAAGAATGAGCTCATGGAGCGCATGAAAGCGATCTATGGAGCCCCTATCGATGGGAAGGCGTATGGCGGTGTGCGCCTGGCGGAGGATGGAGAGGATATGTCGGGGAATTATGTATCATTGTGAAGATTCACCGCGTCGCCCAATTTGCCGGCCATGCGCATGTTGCAGAAGTGGCCCCACACGTCTGGCAACAGTTCCCGGTAATTTTGGCCTTGAGCATGCGAATCCGCTCTTCACCGGTCATGGGTGTCTTGAAGGCCGGCTTCAACGCAGGGACTTCACACGCGCAGGGACATTTCCCCGTCTTCTTCCGCTCCGTGCGCTCTCCCGCACTAGGATAGTAGGGACGGTCTACCACCAGATAAACCGACTCTGAGCCAAGGCCTGAGCACGGACATGTCGCTGACATCTTCCTTCTGTCTAGGTGAAAGAATACAGACCCAGATAGCCCATCAGAATTGTGGCCGTCCAGAGCCCCACAATTATGTAGACCCGCTCCCGTGTCCCCGTCGCCAGCAGGTACTCAATCGGCAACAGTCCCAGGAAGATACCGACACTCAAGAAAACAAGCAGTGCACCTACTGCCGACAATAATCCAATAAGAACCTGGTTGTCCGGTACCCGTGTGAAATAGAGACCCGCTACAGCCGGTGATACAGACGGCTGCGCATCCAGGAAGGTTCGCCGCTCCATGCGAATCTGCTGTTTGAGCCGGTCAATCTCTGCCTCCATGTTGCCCACCTCCTGCTCTGTCATAGCCTGCACAGTGTCCAGTGAGCCGGCAGTCCCTGTCTCACGTGCTAGTAGGCCGAGGACAAAATGCCCGGTGGCCTCAAGCTGTTTTCCCTCCCGGGAGGCTGCATCCATCTTCGGCTGGGCATTCGTTGTGAAATAGTCCGCCTGCTCCGGAACGGGCAGACTGGCAATGTAAGCCGCCCGTGCCTGCTCTGCCGCAAATTCGGCACTGTTCATCTGAATCCGGAGTGTTGTGCTCTGATCCATCCGATGGAATCCCTACTTATTACATGTTTAGTAATTCAGACAGATAGCCCCGCTGGATGGAGTCCCGCCCTTATCCGCACCAAAGCTGCGACGCGACCAGTAGCGCGGGTCACGGATATACGTCGTGTAATACCACCGGTAGGCCCACGTGCCGCCTCCTACCAGGAACAGTAGCAGGAGCGTCCAGCTTCCTGCGGACTCATTCAGCCAGCCGTACGTCTGGAGAGCCAGCACGATGACCGCAGCCAGCATGACCAGCAGCAGAAGCTGGAGCACAAACAGTGTCTCCCGCTTGTTCTCGTAGTACCAGTTGTTAATCTCTACCTGGCGCCGGGTCAGGTCCCGATTGCTGTTCGCAGAGCCATACAGCTTGCTCTGCTCATCGATGATGTGGTCCTGCATGCCTGTCAGGTCCTCTGAGCGGTGGAGAGCCGCCAGACTGTTGTGATCCATGTCAATCATCCGCGCCATGTCGCCCGACGCCTTCAGGAAAGCTGCCCGCTTAGCATCCGTCACTTCGCCGAGAATCTGCTGGGACTTTTCACCCACATAGGCCGCATACTGGGCAGGGTCGGACTGAAGTGTCTGGAGATACTGAACCTTCTCAATATCCTGGAGGTCCACGATATCCTTGGCTATCAGGCTTCCATCCGTGCTCATGGTTCTTCTCTATGTCATGATGCTGATTTTCAGGAACAGTCGATACTGTCTCTGAAGAACAACAATCCGCACAACGGTTTCTTTTCTAAATAGCTTAAGCAGCACCCCCGCCTGGCAGACCCCGATACACCGTCAGAACCGTCCCCAGTGCAACTACATTGAGGCCCACGAAGAACAGAATTTGGATGGTCATGGCGCGGTTCTTCTCCGCGGAGAACCGCATCATCTCCCGCTGGGTGCGCTCCACAGCATCGGAGGTCTCCAGGAACTTCTTTTGGGAGTTCAGCACTTCCAGCTTCGCCTGAATTTCGTCGTTGGCCTTCTCAATCGACGGTCCGCGTGCATTCACCTGGCGGGCACGGTCGTTCCCCACATAGTTAATGACTTCCAGCAAAGAGTTCAGGCGGCTATTCAGGGCGATAGTCTGATTGAGCGCCGCCTGGACAGCAGCGGACTCTGCAGGTGGCTGTGCAGCAACCAGATTCAGGAACTGCGATAGCGCAGCCACATACCGTGCTTCGTAGAAACAGTATTCAGCCTGGACTGCGGCATAGAAGGCTTTGTCGGCAACCATCTGGCTCTTGAAGTCCCCCGTCTGTCCGGGAATCAGACCCCGTGAAATCAGCCCTTCCACGTGCCCTTGGAGGGCCTGCTGAGAGAGCCGGTGAGTCGTGCCGTCAACAGGAAGCGACGGGCTGCTAACACTGTTAGGGTAGATGTCAGTTATTTGGTCGGGAGAAGCCGTTATACCATCGCAGAGGCCGGAGGATAGACGCGGAGCCTGATTCATGTAGGTCTGGCCTGAATAGTGGAGTCCTGATGCACCATCAGATGTCGGCACGCGCTGGAGAGGAACAGATATGACGGGGACCGGCGGTGCAGGTGGCGGTGCCGCGGACGCGGATGATGCATTACCCATTTGCGGTTTCCTCTTACTGGGGGACACCGAAAATCGTTATCTTCATCTTCTGTCTGTTATGTATTAACTCTATGCGCTTTTGTAAGGCTGTGCGAATGTCTCAAATGCGGTCCCTGCTGCCTTATAGTTTCCCGATACCAGAGCACCTAGTCCAGAGCCTGAGACGAACTGCCAAATTAGCAGACCCAGAACAGCCAGCGCCACAACACCTATGACAATACTGGCAATCAGGAGTCCGTTGCGTGTCCCCTCCCGAAAGGTCCGCTGGAGACCCAGGATGTTAACATAGGGCGATGGGCGTATCTTTGGATTAACCGAATCCGACTGCTCTGTGCGTGTGCCAGCCCGGGCCTCCAAACCGGCCAATGTATCCCGGAGCTCTGACACTTCTGCCAGGCGCGATGTGAGGCGCTCCATAACAGTTCCGTTCGTCGCCGCCAGGAGAGAGCCCGTCTGAAGACTTCCCGTAAACTCCCGCCAGCGACGGAGTACATCATCGACACGGGCCTGACCCTGGTCCGTATTTCCCGCAGCGGCAGATGATTGCCACCCTGTCATTGCATCGGCAAACTCCGCAACAAAACCATCCAACATCTGCTCTGCGGCAGTATGGAGTTCATCGGTCCAACCTGACATATCCCTTACTAACGGACGAGGATTCTTTGTCGCTTGTGTCAGCAAATATAGGCATTAAGCATAAACGCCTTCAAGTCGTCGTTTATAGGCATTAAGCATAAACGCCTTCAAGTCGTCGTTTATAGGCATTAAGCATAAACGCCTTCAAGTCGTCGTTTATAGGCATAAAGCATAAACGCCTTATGATGCGCAAATCCGGTACACCTTGAGGATACCCGATGTCGGAGACGGCCGCAGCACTTCCACGATATCACCCGGAACCAGCCCCAATACGCGTGCCTGGATGTCATGATGCTTGATGAGCGGCAGCTGCGTCTTGGCCGACACATGATAGCGCTCCAGGATATCAGCGGCCTCCTCTGCAGACAGTTTCCGATGCGGCGGAACCAGCATATGCCGGCCGGGATGCACAACAACCTGCTTGATATGGAAGAACACCAGGCGCGAGCGCTGCGTCTGCCACAGCTGAAGCGACGTCTTGTCAAAGATATCATTGTACGGCTCATTGAGAATGACAATAACGTCATCCGTCGGTTTCACAAGATTGGCACCCATCGCATCGGGGGCCTTTTCATAGAGCTTGGCCGCGAACATGCCCATCTTCGTCCGCATACGGTCCTGAATCTGATAGACTACTACGGCACGTTCGCAGGGGGCCGGACCATCCGCCTTCTTGGGCACAATGATATCTAGCGCACGGGGATGACCCTCTGCTAGTGTCAGAATCTGGTCGGGGGCAATGTAGCGGTACTTGCTAACATCATAGCCGCGCTCATCAAGAATATCCAGAAGAGTATTACGGCTGCGGATAATGATATCTACTACAGTGGGATCCAGAGAACTGGAAACTACAGGAATGTTTGTCATAGGGGCTGCCGATGCAGCACCAGCAGAAGGAAGTGTAGCAGCCATTGTCGTACCCTTACTGGGGTATAACAATGTAGGCTGTCAAGTTTAAGCTACCGCCGCAGCTTCCGCGTCTTCCGCACTCCACGGCGACGCAGCCATTTCCGCCCTGGCATCTCCTCATGCTCCGATTCTGACAGGTGCGACTCTTCGCGCTGGAGGTTCTTGAGGGTCAACCGATTCACACGGCGTGTGAGCCAGCTCATGTTCAGTGTAGCCCGACGACCCATGCTCTGTTAGAGATAGCGATTTTACTGCCCCTCCTTCATGACCACTACCTCTGCTCCGGCGCTACTTTCACCCGCATTCATATCACCCGCCGTCGAATCACCTGCTCCAACAGGTCCAACAGGTCCAGGTGCACCATCCCATGTGAAGGCGCGACCAGAGCCACCTGTCCGTGCCCGTCTAGCTTTCATGTCCGCTTGTCCGGCCATAACCGGATTGACGAACAGATAGACACCTCCATTGCCTGTTGCTCCACCCCGCTGCTCTGCCACTGCCGTGGCCCCTCCTTCTACAGGAATAGCCTCTTCACCTGCGCCAGCCAGCTGGAGCTGTCCTCCTGTTGCCGCCGACACAACCTCCTGGGCCGCAGATACCATATTGGCCGGCTGGTTATACATTTCTGCATCGCCTGGCTGCTGGTCCAGACGCACATCACCCCGCGCCTCTAACACGGCATCCACGAAGCCCGGGCGCGCCGCCGCAGCCGCAGACACCTTGTCGCCCTCCTCCCGCAGCAACATCTCCGCAACCGAAATATCCTTCAGCTTCGTACGGACATCTCCCAACAGTGCGCCCAACCGGTTCTGACCATCACCCCGCGCCCCCGTACCCCAGAACGCATCGCCCCGCGTCGTGTATTCCAGGCGCCGCCCCCGTGTCTTCAGCAGATGCGCCAACGCAATCGGATTCTGGCGGAACTTCGCTTCTAGTGCCAGCCGCATGTAGGGGACCTTGACGGCCTCCCAGTCGGCGCGCACGGGATGGGCACGGTCCAGCCCCATCCGCTTTGCAATCGCCGGCGAACGTGCCCGACGAATCTCCTCCTGCCACGCAGGGTCCTCTGGGAACTTCATGGCCTGGTAATAATGCTCCACAGTCGGCCACACCTGGCGCTCTGGTTCTTCGACTGCGAAGTCGGGATAGCGCAGACCACCAGGTCCTGGAATCTGACGGGAAGGCATCTTGATAGGTGTCGGTGCGAATGTGGAAAACACCAACTCCGAGCCAACCGACCGCTCATCGAAGGTTATTGTGCCCATGGCTGCACCGCCAGCTACTGCCGATTCTCCACCATCCAGATTCAGCATTTCTGTCTGACCAACATTGGGTGCTCCAGCAGCAGAAGCCGCGACTACACCTCCTACAATTGCCTCAGAAGCCGAAACACCTGCAGCCGATGGCAGCCCCGCCGTTTCGGTCCCCTTCTTGCGCCGCGGCTTCTCCTTGGCAGCTGCAATTGCCTCTTCTGCTGCAGCCATCTCCTCTGGATTCACCGCCTCTGTGTTCGCAAGGTCGCGGTCCCCCGCCTTGAACTCAACCGCCTCCGTCGGCCAATTCCAGTCATCCTCCCGCAGCCGTGTGAGCCGCCCCTCCGCAACCAGTCGCATTCCGAAGCCACCAATACCCGACATCTCCTGGTCCAGCAGCTTCAGTGTGTACGGCATCGCTACCCGTGAGAAAGTGGCCCGACTCTGTTTCGTCGGCAACTGGAGTGTCAGTGTTTCGGGAGTCACACCGTTGTATGTCAGTGGTCCATCGCATGCTGGGCAGACAAACAGACCCTCCGCCTCATTGTAAATCGGGATGCGTCCGCAGCCATTACAAATCCAAAACTGCGTCTCATCACCGCGCTTCATCATTGATTCCTGAAGGAAAGAAGCTACACCGTGAGAGCACAGCGAATCGCGCTCCATCTCACCAATGCGCAGACCACCCTCATTCGCACGCCCACCCGTGGGCTGGTGCGTCCGCACTTCGCGCTTGCCCTCTCCGCGGGCATTCACCTTGTCCTCTGTCAGATGCTTCAGACGCATGAAATACAGCGGGCACATGAAGATGTCGGTCCGAATCTGCTCACCTGTTATGCCGGAATACATAACATTATCTCCCTGTCTTTGCGCCCCAATCGCGTGAAGTACATTTCCCAGCTGCGCCACAAAGTCCCCGTTGTTGCAGAATGTCGTCGCGTTGAATTTCGCCGCCACTGCTGCCGCTGCACGCCCCGCCACCATCTCTACGAGCTGTGCAACCGTCATGCGCGAAATCAGACCACCCGGATTCACCATAACATCGGGGACAATGCCATCCGCCGTCCGAGGCATGTCTGCCGCAGATACGAACATACCGATAGTTCCCTTCTGACCGTGCCGTGAGGAGAACTTGTCGCCCAGCATCGGAATACGGATTTTGATAATACGCACCTTCACGAGCAGATGACCGTCGCCCTGGTGAAGTACAACAACGGAGTCCACGCGTCCATTCGTGTAGAGCTCTGGTGTAACCGACACATCCTTCACCTCATTCGATGCCGGTATAACCATGTAGCGACCCACTAGGACCGTCGAATCATCCACGATTTCGCCTTCGCGAATGATACCCCGCTCATCCAGCTTCGAATAGTCCAGGCCGGGGCGCAGAGAAGACCATGCCGGCACAGAGGACGGGTTCGCCACATGGGTGTGCGTCTTCGTCCGTGAGTCCACTTCTTCTGCGCACTCATACGTCCGTAGCCCCAGCGAATGGAACATACCCCGCGCCACAGAGTCCCGGTTGATAATCAGACCGTCATCCTGATTGTAGCCGCTTTCGGAGGTGGCCGCGATGATACAGTTGAAACCATAGGGCATCTCTCCATTACCGATAACATCATAGTAGAAGGTGCGCGACAGCGGGGACTCACCGTAGCAGAGCATGTGTCCGTTGGTATCGAACCGGTTCTTGATGTTGGTTGCCATGTAGCCGATGCCCTGTTTGCTCTGGGAGTTTGACAGCTGATTGCGCGGAGCCTGGTTATGATTCGAATAGGGAATCATGGAAGCCATGTAGCCCATGACCGTCGACGGATGAATCTCACAGTGAGTATGTCCCGCAGTTAGCTCCTCTGCAGAGCCCCAGATGGCAATGAACGCTTCGTTCATCTCAATTGGGTCGCAGTACTCGATGAAACCCGCAGTAGGTGTCAGCAGTGTCTCATATTCCGTAAAAGAGGCGGTCGGCTTATCGGCCAGGGGGTCGATGAAACGCACGGTGCGCAGGGTGGCGCTGGCGGTTGCGGTCGCTGTTCCAAAAACCAGGTCCCGCCAACGCATAGTCCGCAGAACATCCAGACGGTCCAGGAAGGCCGCACCCTCTCCTCCCACATGCCACAACGGACGCAACGGACGTCCTTCATCAAGAAGGATGCGCACTACCTTGTCAACCGTGTTGAATGAGACAGAGGCTGTTGGCGACAGGAATGCATTCCATTTCAGAAGGCGCAGCACATGAACGAGACCCTGCGGGTTCGCCGTGAACCCCACTGTTCCACCATTCACCTGGACAATGGCCGATGTTGCACGCTGACCCACGGTTGTCTCTGCGACAGGGACAACCCCTCCTTTCTCCTTGAGCCATGCCAATACGGGCCCCATCGGCGCACCGAATGAGAACTGTGTCATCATCGACATATTCTTCGTGAGGCCGATGTGTGCGCCCTGGGGCGTTTCTGAGGTACAGAAGTAGCCAAACTGAGAGGTGTCCAGCTTGCGCGGTCCAGGCGACTTCATGCTGGAAGGAAAATCGGAAACAACCCGCCGTGTGTGCGACAGTGCATCCGCATACGAAATCCGGGCGAGTGGCTGGAGCACACCGGTCTTCTCATTTTCGGGCCCCGTACCCCAGCGCCCATGGTATCCGCGCATAATCGCCTTGTTGAGAGTCTCGGGCTGGAGCATCTTTGCCGTATTCGCATTGCTGAACAGGTCGAAGATGGCCTTGCCCTGATACAATTGAGGGTCCGAACGATATGCAACGTCCACGGTGTAGGTAACCGTGGAGCGCCACGCCTTCCAGGCTGCGTTGAACAACTCACGCACGAGGATGCCGGTGGACAGAAACCGCTGAGTTCGCATGTCATCACGATTCGTAATTGGCTTCTTACCGGCCTGAACGAATAGCATTTCCCGCACCATCTCCGCCAGATACTGTGCACGGGCCATCGGCTCATCGGGCACATGAGGCAACATGAGATTCTGGAGGATATCCAACACATGAGCCTCCGTAAATCCCTTTGTCAACGTCTTGATGAACTGAATGGCCGTCGCCTTGTTGTAAATCGGATAGGCGTCGTAGATGGAGGCAATCAGCTCCGACTCCAACGGATTTCCAACATCAGGAAATACCAGTCGCAGGATTTCTTCATCGCTCTCCACGCCCATTGCACGGAACAGAATGAAGATGGGAAACTCACCACGAACCATCGGAATACCAACACGGATTGCACCATGAGGGAGCTGGTAGATAGCCACACGGCGGGTCTGTTTCGTGGCGGGGTTCAGCGACACAACGGATGCGTATCCATTGCGCTGACCGGTGACCACGTCAAGCTTGCGGTCCACAAACAGAGAGTTGAAGGCCTGCTCTTCGCGGGTAATGAGCACCTTCTCTGCACCGCCGATAATGAAATAGCCTCCGTAGTCATTGCGGCATTCGCCCATCTCTTCGAGCCGCGCGGCATCGGCCACGCCCGTTGCGCACAGTCGCGAACGTAGCAGGATGGGGAGCTTAAAGAGCGGAAAGCCCCGAATGACCGGCGCCTCCTCTACAGTAGTGTCATAGGCGCCCGCCACACCCTCCCGCGGCTTCGTGAAGGAAACACGTACCAGAATATCGGCGCTCACCTGAGCAGCGTAGTTCAGATTCCGCAGTCGTGCCTCATTCGGAAACATACGACGGATAGTGTTGCCCCCGTCCACGGTCACCACAGGCGGCGCAATCGAAAGTGCCAGGTCCGCAGGTGTTTCTGCCGCTCCTCCGACAAACACCTCCACTTTGTAGGCAAAGACAGTTCCGTCGGCGTCCAGTGGCTCCTTCATGAACGTCAGCGGGTTCGTGCTGTGAATAATCGATGGAATCTCTTCGAATACAGCCTGTTCGTAGCTGTCGATGTGATGCCGTGTTAAAGGAAATTCCATCTCCCGGAAGTATTTCTCCAGGAAGCTGAGCCCCTCTTGGCTCAAGGAAGTTGCCGTTGCCGGTATTGCCGCCATCACTATTGGGTGCTCTGAAAAAGAGCCCTGCCGTTAAATCGCGACCCACTACAAACTGTCATGTCAGGTGCCCTACTTGCCGGTATAACTGCTTCTGCAACATTCGGCCTTATTGACACGTTCAACTTCATCTTTGTGGAGGATTCTCTTACGAAGCTCTGGAAGGACATGGGTGTCTCCAATCAGCAGACGATTGATATCCTAAATTCTGGTGTCAGCTCTGCAATTTCGATTTTAGTGGCTGTCATGGTTGAAAACCAAATCAGCCGCTACTTTGAAGTGCATCGTACAGCCACGATTGACGCAACCGGTGTTATAGTCGGAACGATTGCTGCACTGGTCCTCATCAAGCTTTACACCAGTGTCTTCCCTGATCGCTCTGCGCTGAAGGCCAGTGTTCTCGGTGCAGTAGCACCCGGCTCAGTAGAGGCAAGGAAGGCAGCTCAGAAGGCGGCTCTTGCGCATCACCTGTAAGACATCGACTAGTATCCCTGGTATACCGCTGACAGGCCCGCCAGATTGGAGACAGCCGATGAGTCGAAGGCAGCCGGCACGGCCACCGCCGGTTTCCAAGTCGGCACTTCAGGGGCAGGTGGCGGGTTTGCGATGGGTGCACCCTGCAGAGTGGAGACAGTTGTCTCCATGACATTCCGCGGCACACTGGCAGGCGCATGCCCCGCCACCAGCGCATCGAAGATGCCACCGCCTTTCTGAGTCGCCAGCGTGTCCCGCCCTCCGGTCGCATCACAACTACGACTGATAGAGTTCTCATAGAACCGTGTCAGATCCAGAGACCGTATTGCCTGAGCTGACGTGCTGAAATCATCGGGAAAACGACCAAATGTCGTTGCTGTCGTGCCCTGGCCCATTGTCCAGTCCATAGGCGCCATTCCACCCCGCTGACGCCGGAGGCGCCGAGCCTTCCTGGTGCGCCGACCTGCCCGCGACCCGCCATAGAGCGCCCGATAATGGATGACCAGGCCCTGCACAGCCGGCCCCGACAACTCCTGTTGGAAGGCCGACGACCATGCACGGCTAACAGCATTTCTCAGCTCTGTGTCAGTAGCACCGGACTCCACTACCTCCCGCAGCCGACCATCCATCTTCTCAAAAGTGGCATGGAGCGCCTCTACCGAAAGTGCACCGCGACCCTCCCGGGATGCCTTCCGTGTATGCCGTTTTCCTTTAGCGCGCGGCATGTCGACCTATCTCTATTCAAGAATCATATTTCTCCCCGCTCCAGTGTTTGCATTTCCCAGATTCAGGAGTCCGGCGAGCCCGGTGTTCTGATTCTGAGATGCATTCCGAGTCCGATTCCGATTTATGTTGCCGCCGCTAGGAAATAGTGCCGAGCCCGTAGCAGTTGTTGCTGTACCGACATTTCCGGCCACATCTGACAGAGCACCCGCAGTAGCAGAGCGAACGTTCTCTACACTTTCAGAAACATAGCTGCTAACACCGCCCCAACCAAAAACATAGAACGTGTAGCTAGCCGCAATAACGACAGCAACCATAACGTAGGACGCATAGTTCCGGAGCTGCTCCTGCCATGTGCTGGTCCGGTAATCCGTAGAAAACTGTGTCCAGTGCCACCAGAGACCGCCCGCTAGACCAGCCGCTGCCAGCAGCATCAAAACTGTAGTGGGGGCAAACGGAACAACGGCATAGGTCAGGAGACCAATTATTGCCACGACAAACAGCATAAAGAAAGATGCCAATCCTTCCATTCTATTTGGATACGCGGTTTTCGATTCCACAGGTTTAGAGCTTCGGAATCAGGTCCACATGTGTCAGAAGAGACTTCTTACAGCAATAGCGCTTGAGGCCCAGCTCTTCCATAACCTTATTCTCTTTGGTTTCGGGGACAGTAGTTCCGTCAAAGTAGGTGCGCTTTCCGTAGGCATCCCCCTGGAGTTCCCGGAGGCGACGCTGGTAGTAGAGCCACTTGTTGGCAAGGAGATTGCCGCACGTCATACAGCGGATTGGAATGATCATCGTACTCTACCAGGGTGTATTGAAATCAGGGGCGTCAAGTTTACCCTGGTCAGTGCGTCCTGCGGTCAGAATACGAACATTGAATCCCCTGGCCCACCCAGAAATCAACAATGTCGGCAACACTCTTCGGTCGCGGTGTTATGACACAGACGGGTGGTCGTCAGCGTGCGGAGGCCACTGATAGGGCAATCTCCACTCTGCGTACTGAGCTGGCCGCGGTGCAGCCTCTTGTTGCACATGTGCGTGTTCTTGAGGCGCGTCTCCAGGCCACCGAGCACAAGGTGTCCGTACTGGAGTCGGAGCTGACGAAGCTGAAGGCAACCGGTCCTGCTGCCCCTACGGCTTAATCACCCGAATCTCCGTTGCAGAAAGCTCAACCCCGTTGAATAAAACTCTGGCCATTCGCTGAATCGTCGCAATCTTGATTTTGAGCCGCCGTTGCTCCCGCACCCAGGCAACAAGCTCCTCTGTTAGACGTATACCTCCGTCAATAGAAGAGTCTGTCGTTCCAGCACCTCCTTGAACCCTGCTCCATACAAGCCGTCGTCCCGACGAGGTATCTTCCCATCGCAGAATCCGCAACCGACCTGCGTGGTGGTCATCATGGCACCCCGCGCACAGACAGACTAGATTCCCTGGACCATGAATGTCAAACCCTTCTGCTGCGGCAGCTGCCGCCTCTGCCTGGGGTCGAATGTGATGGGTCTCCAGATGCGCTGCAGAGCCCGACGCACCACAAACAGCACAGGATGAAACGACTGCCCCGGCTGAATAGGTGGATGGTGCAGCAACCACTTCTCCTGCCAATTGGGACCGCAGCGCGGTAGCCCGCTCCAAGTAGCCCGCTGGCAAATCGAGTGCCCGACATACCTCCAGACCATAAAGAGCAGAGCCAGAGCCTACCGCCAGTGCCCGGTCATATACCAGACGGTCTGTTGCCGCATCGTAATGAACACGCAGATGGACCGCCCGAACACCGGAATGACCCGCAATATCCGGCATGGTTGCCAATTCATGGAGATGAGTCGCAAACACAAATTTGGTTCCGCGCCCTGCCAATGTTTCCACGCCTGCCGCAACCAGTGCCGTCGCCGACAGAGATTCTGTTCCAGAGCACAGCTCATCACCCAACACGAGCGACCGCTCATCCGCGAAGCGCAGAATCTCCCGGAACTCTGTCATCTCAACGGCAAAGGATGATAGGCCAGCCCAGAGATTGTCATTCCCGAGAATCCGCGTGAAGAGTGCCGTAAAAGGGGACAGACGGCAAGCTGCTGCAGGAACCGGAAAGCCGCACTGAGCCAACACAACACACAGCCCCACTGCCTTCATGAGGGATGATTTCCCGGCGGCGTTCATGCCATAGAGAAGCATGCCGCGGGGTGTTGTCCCTGGAACATCTGCAACCGGCACAGTCCCTGGCAGAGTCCCTAATGTTAGGGTGTGCGGAACATATGGAACAGTTGTCAACTTCTCCAACAACGGATGGCGCAGGCGGTCGACTGCTAGCCATCCTTCGGGTGCACCCTCAATCAGAACCGGACGCTTCCACAGCCACTCCCGCGCAATCCGCGCAACCGTCCATGCTAAATCCAGCTCTGCACACCAGGCCTCAAGCGCTACATGAGCCGCCCGACCCCGCTCTACAATCTCTGCCTGTGCAGTCGCCCAGAATTCAGCCCAAGAAGCGGCCCACGAATGCCACCAGGTCCGGTGTCGAGCTGACAGAAGTCGCAGACCGGCCGTTTCCAGTGTGGCCGATGTCTTGTGGCTACTGATTTCAGCAGACGTGTCGCCACCATCCCTCAGTGCCGTTAGAACCGCTGAAATGCGTCGTTTTGTACCCGTAATGCGGAAGCCACCTCCCTCTGCGTCGGCCAGATACAGCGGCTCACCCCGTCCCATTCCGGACCAAGATGCAACCAGCGCCTCCGCTTCGGCACGCACCGCTGCCCCCGTAGCAAATACCGCCAATAGCTCTGTTGCGGTTGAGCCACCGGGCAACGCCACCACTGGAACAGAGTGGCCTTCCCGAGCCATTGTTGTTAACACATCCACTGACCACCCGGCCAGCATTTCCCTGCACCATTCGGCCGCTCCGGCAGGCTGGTCGCCCATTCCCGCTGCTGCCCAAGCACTCAAGAGAGTTCCGGCAGCTTCATAGGAGCGCAATAGACAGGCCATGTCGCCTACGGAGGCAGTTCGCAACTCTAAGCGTCGCCAGAGTCGACTCATGTCATACAGAGACCGCAGACACCGCTCTGTTAGAGCCGTCATGTCAGGGGTCGCTGCTGCTGCTGCATCCACCCGGTCCAGACGCCGATTCAGCTCATCCACATCTGAAATCGGGCGCAACAGACGAGAACGCAACAGGCGCCGACCGGCAACAGACCGACATTGGTCCAAGACTCCCAACAGACATTGTTTGTCGTTATCGCCCCGTAGAGACAACACGCCCAACTGCTCAAGTGCCGCATTCCCCAGACGCACATCTGTATCCGCTACCCAGGCAGTTGGAGCCTGAAGACGCACAAGTGCAGAGGGTAGATGGTCTGCAGCGAAATCCATGAGAGCTGCGAGAGTTCGACGGGCCTGAGGTGCACGGGCCATCCATTCTAGGCGTGTCCGTACAGGTGCCCAGAATCGCTCTAGGACGGCCTCTTCGACTGCTGCAGAAGCAGTTGCCAGGCATCGTACATGGAAAGTCGTTGCTCCAGCGCCAGAGCGCAACAGCTCTAGAACAGCCGTGGCAGCCGCTCCACCATCGGACCAGACCACGAGCTCCGCAGGCGGATGGACACACAAAAACTGGTGAAGGCGATCGCGGTCGGTTCCTTCGACAAACCAGAGTCCGCCTGTTGCAACATCGAGCGCAGCCGCAGCCCAATACACACGGCGCAGGGCGGCAGGCCCCTCTGTCAGACTCTCCAGTACACAGCCGACAAGGCGCCGCTCTTTGCTGCCCCCTCCTGTCCCATCTACATAACAGCCCGGTGATGAAATATGCTCTACTACCCGCTCTTCCACGGCACCGCTTGCCCCCTTCCGCTGACTGACAACCACCACCGTGTAGCCAGCTGCAACCAGAATCCGTTCATACTTGCCCAGCGCGCCCTCTGGAACACCACCGAACAGAGTCTGTGTGTCATCATCCACAGAATGGGTGGTCAGAGAGAGCTGACATACTTCCGCAATTTCGCGAACGTTTGCTTGGGTCGTCCCGGTTGTTAGATTCTCTACATCATAGAGTTCGTAGAAGCCGCCAATCTGGTAAAGGAGTGCCGTTTTGGGTCCATATTTGGCTGCATGGGAAGCCCATGCGGACAAATACGTTCGATACATCGGCTTAATAGCAGCAGAAGACATGCATAAATAGAGCGCAACCTGTTTAGATTCCTTCCCGCCCCCCCCACACCCTTATTACAGGGTCATGGACTTAGACTCACGCTGTTGGCCGTACATAGGCAGGTTGAGACCGCTTAATTGCCAAGAATATGGAATCGCATGCAGGATTGGATGCCCGTGCCATGCCAGTCGGCTCTGAACCAAAATCCCGCACCAGATTTGCCAGTCGCTCCTGCACTTGTGCAGCCTCTTCGCTCTCCTCTGTTTCGTACCAGGGGCGTCTCTCTGGACGCCAGTATGCCTTCAAATCCGCCAAGAGAGAGACATGCTCAATTCGTGCATCCGCCGGCGCATCCGTATAGACAGCTCCCCGCAAGAATAGTGGCAGCTCCCAGAAATAGAATTTCGTATAGCCAACAAGTGCGGAGCTCAAATAAACCTCCCGATTGGTCATATCCGCATTACATGCACTCAGTCGCACGTTTTCGGGGCCATCTGTTGCCAGCCATTCGCGCCCATTCAAATAAGAAAGGAGACCCGGCGATGCAACGAAATCCGCATCCCACTTGAAGAGCCACCGAGACCGACACTGACTCCGACACCAGCCCGTGTAGGCTGCCATGCTATGACAGGATTTCTCATCCGTTGCCAGATTCTCATAGCCGGCACGGGAGATGGGGTGTGTGTAGTACACGATGCGAATCGCCCCTGCAGGAGCGGTCGCTGCCAGTCGCGTCGCAATTTCTTCAGAGCGGTCCGTACACAGATGGAGAATGACAACAATCTCATACGGAATTGTTAGGCCATCCAACAGAGACCGAATACTCTGCTCTAATGTTGCCTCTTCATTGTGTGCCCTCAGCATGAAAGAGATACCATTCTCCATTTAGGAAACGTCCTGTCAACGCGCCTTAGGTCTAGTCTAAATCATTACCCTCTTCAGGGAAATAATGGAACCCCCTCTAGCGCTACCACGCCGACAGAAGGCGCACAGTGATGGCCACATTCAACTTCCGCGGAATCTGGTACTCATGGACATGAATATGGGTTTGTCGCTTGATGAGGTGGAGACCCCTCCCCAGCATAACGGGTTCCGCCGCCTCCGTACGATTCCCTCCTCCCTTGAGTTAATGGCTATGGAAGAGATGCCTGCGCCCCGACCCCTTCCTGAATGGAGCGGGGCAACGGTTGCCATTCACCGTGGAGCAGTCTATTTTACGTTCCATGTGCTCCTGATTAGCCTCTTTGAAACTCTTTTCTTCTGGCAGTTTGTTAGCCGGCAAGAGGACGGTGCGTTAACCGGTCTAGTGAATACATACACCGAACGCGCCTTCTCTGTGTGTACGAATATGACAACCCAAGAGCGATTCGACCTTCGCACGTGGCTCTCCATGTTTCTGAATACAACAACGGTCCTAGAGGATGCCACTACAGCAGCTACGAATCGGCATGCATTCAACGAAGCTCTTCTGCGAAATAGCTGGCTATACTTTGGTGG
>Ga0214921_10003413_pt1 | contig 24320 bp, 19 predicted proteins | sample LL1505_MetaG_FD_177992 | JGI IMG/M metagenome (GOLD analysis project Ga0214921, IMG submission 177992) | Freshwater microbial communities from Lake Lanier, Atlanta, Georgia, United States - LL-1505 | ecosystem: Environmental > Aquatic > Freshwater > Lake | place: USA: Georgia | collected...
AGGGGGGCGGTGCCGCGGGTCAGGCCCAGGGTTATGCGGTCAGCCTCCTGCGCCAAGGGCTGGGGGGCGGTGTTGTCGATGAGGGCGGCGGCGGTGGGGAAGAAAAACGCGTCACGCAGGCCGCCCACGGGCAGGGCGGTGATCTCCAGCGCGCCGGCTGTGCCGGCAAAGCCGATGCGGGCGGGAAAGGGTAGGGGGCGGGGCAGCGCGGCCTCGGCGGCGGCGAAGCCTGCGGCCTGGCTGGGGGCGGGGCGGGGAATGGCCTCGACTGGTAGGGTGAGGGTGAAGCGGGCCTGTTCGGGGATGCAGATCTCGGCGCAGATCAGCCAATTCGCCTCGGCGGTGATGGTCAGGCTCTCGCCCGGGCGCAGGCTGGCGGGGGGGGTGATTGTGGCCAGGAAACTGGCGCTGTTCTGGTAGCCGAAATTCACCAGCGGGCCATAGGCGATGCGGCTGGGGGCGGGGAATTGCAGCGGGCCGGCCGAGGCGCCTTCGGGAAGGGTCCAGGTGATGTCGGGTGGCGCGCCGGCATCGCCGGGGTTGGTCCAGTAGATATGCCAGCCGCGGGCGAGAATTTGCTCCAGTGCTATCCGGAAGGGCTGGCCGGGGGCGACCGAGGCGGCTTCGCTCACCAGGGCGGTGGTGCTGCGCGGCGTGGTGAAGGGTTGCGCCATGGCCATGGGCGCCAGCAGCATCAGCAGGGCGAGGAGCGCGCGCATGCCAATCGATATGGCCGGGGGGCCACCCCATGACAAGCGGCGCATCCTGGGCCATAGCCAGCCAATGAGCAGCAAATTGCAACCCGCGCGCGGCACCCGGGATATGATCGGCGCCGATGCCCGCCGCCACAATGCGGTGGCCGATACGGCGCGGCGCATCGCCGGCCTTTATGGCTTTGAGGAATGGTTCACGCCGATCTTCGAGGATACCCGGGTTTTTGCGCGCGGTTTGGGCGATACCTCGGATGTGGTGGCGAAGGAGATGTATTCCTTCGAGGATCGGGGCGGGGAGAGCCTGACGCTGCGGCCGGAGAATACCGCCGGGGTTTGCCGTGCGCTGGTGACCAATGGCCTGACGCAGTCGCTGCCGCAAAAGGCGTTTTATGCCGGGCCGATGTTTCGCTATGAGCGGCCGCAAAAGGGGCGCTACCGGCAATTTCACCAGATTGGTTGTGAGATTTTGGGCGCGGCCGAGCCGCTGGCCGATGCTGAGGTGATTGCCGCGGGCTGGCAGATCATCCAGGCGCTGGGCATTGCCGATGGGGTGGTGCTGGAGATCAATACGCTGGGCGATGCTGAAAGCCGCGATGCCTATCGCGCCGCGCTGGTGGGGTATTTTTCTGCCCATGCCGCGCAGCTTTCGGCCGATAGTAAGACGCGGTTGGAGAAGAACCCGCTGCGCATTCTGGACAGCAAGGACCCGGCGGACCGCGCGCTGGTGGAAGGCGCGCCGCTGATCACGGCGCATCTGACGGCGGCGGCGGCGGCGCATTACGCGGCGGTGCTGCGGTATTTGCAGGGTTTTGGCGTGCCGCTGCGGGAAAACCCGCGGATTGTGCGGGGCTTGGATTATTACAGCCACACCGCCTTTGAGTTTGTCACCGACCGGCTGGGCGCGCAGGGCACGGTGATGGCGGGTGGGCGCTATGATGGCCTGGTGGAGGAGATGGGCGGGCCGCCCACGCCCTCGGTGGGCTGGGCGGCGGGGATGGAGCGCCTGGCGCTGCTGATGGAGGATGCCGGGCGCACACCCGCCGCCGCGCGGCCGGTGGCGGTGGTGCCGATGGGCGATGCGGCCGAGGCGCCGGCTTTGGCCGCGCTGCAGGCGCTGCGTGCGGCGGGCACCCATGCGGAGATGGCCTATCGCGGCAATCTCAAGCGCCGGCTGGAGAGGGCGAATAAGCAGCATGCCCGCGCGGCGCTGCTGGTGGCCGAGGATGGCGGCTTGCAGTGGAAGGATTTGGATGCGGGGACGCAGGTGGCGGTGAGCCTTGCGGGATTGGCGGGGCTGTAGTAGGAATTTATATTGATTAATGCGTAGGAAGAGGATATAAAGCCGCTTCACCATGGAGCGCTGAAGATGGCCACTGGACCAAAGCGAAGCGAAGCGGAATTGCGGCGGGCGATGCGAGACCCGCGCTATTGGCAGTCAGGCCATCCCGAACGGGCGGCCTATGTGGCTGATGTGACCCGTGGATTTCAGGAATTATACCCGCCGGCGGGGGGTGAGGGCGGGTCTTTGCTGGTCCATGTCCGCTCCTATGAGCGCCGCCGCAATGGGCAGCCGGAGCATGTTTCTGACTATCACCAACGCCGTGCGCGGGGCGCTGCGCCGCCGGCGGCGGGCCAGGCTGTGCCTGCCGAGCGGCCGCCTGCGGCGGTTGCGGCGCCGCGGGAGTCCTACACCGCCTTCGTGGGAGGCGCGGGCGATGGGGAAACTGGTAATGTTCGCAATTTTGAGGTCAATGGCGTGCCAGTTGGTTCGGGAGGTGCAATAAAATATTATTCCCACGACGAAGCTGAAAAACTTCTCAACGACATCCGCGCCCAGCCGCCCGAAACTCGCATTGTGCTTGTTGGCCATAGTTGGGGCGGCGATACGGCGGCCAGGGTTGCGGCACGGCTGGCTGCGGAAGGCAGGCCGGTTGATCTGCTCGCCACCATAGATCCGGTGGGCAATGGGGCTTCGGACGGTTTCCTCAATCGTGTCTGCGCCGGAAGCAGAGAGTGGATCAATGTTCAGGCCACTGGAGGAAACTGGTATGACGGAGACAATCTCATCGCGCGTTTAGGAAATCGCTATGGTAGCGCCCCGCAGCGCTTTGCGGATCAGCACATTGCCGCCGGATTCGGCCATGCAGACTTTGCCGATCTTGTAAGACATCCAGGCGCGGATGGCCGAAGCGCTCTGCAGCGGGCATTGAGCAGATGAGACTATGGTCGAGGCTGACCCTGCTGCTCCCGCTGCTGCTTGTTGCAGCCTGCGGAACCGCGCAATTCATGTTGGAGCAGGTGGGGCCAGCCTCGTCACTGCCGCCGCAGATCGTGCCGGATATGCGCTACAACCCGAACCCTGTGGGCATTGTCGTTATGCTGTCCTCAGAATCTGATATTATTGATGTCAGTAACGGATTGGGGGTACTTCAACCGGCGGTGGAACTTTGCCCCGCATTGGAGCGGCGCCGGCCCTGGTGGAACGGGGATCGTTTCCGGCTCGACCACTATAGTATCAATGACGAACTGGGCCGGTCCCACGGGAGGCGGCAGCCCTTTGATCATGCGCCCCGCCGACCTGATGGGCGGATCAATTATTGGATTCCAATCAGAGCCTATACCCCCCGACGTGACGAAACTAACCGCGCTACGGGGCTGTCGCAACAATGGACAGCGGAGCACGACATGCGGCGCGACCCCAGGGATATCTGTATCACCATCACCGATGTGGGCATGCTGCGTGAACCGCGCTTCAGCAATACTTTGGTCATCCCCGCCGCTGTGGTCAGCGCGGCCCTGGCGGCTGGACCCTGAGGAGGGTCTCGATGCGGTGCGGAGCCTTCCCGATGGGCGGTGGTTGGCTGGGGGCAAGGGCAGGACCTCGCCAGGCTCTGAGACTTGTGGGAGCATCCCTATGAGGCCCGCATCACAAGGCCCATGGGAGAGAATGCCATGAACCCGCTCGACATGCCGCTCCACCCGATGGAGGCGGCGCTGCTGCCGGGGTCTTTCTGATGCGCCGGCGGGTTTTGCTGGGGGTGGCGCTGGCCTCGCCCGCCCTGGCCCAGGGCCAGGGGGCTAGCATGCGCATGGTGGTGCCCTTTCCGCCCGGCGGCGCCACGGATGTCTTTGCCCGGCGACTGGCCGGCCGAATGGCGGCCGTGCTGGGGCAGGCGGTGGTGGTGGAAAACCGTGGCGGCGCGGCGGGTGCCATCGGCACGTTGGAGGCGGTGCGGGCGCGGCCGGATGGCCAGACCATTCTCTTCGCCACGGCCAGCACGCTGGGGCTTTATCCGCTGATGGCCGAGCGCCCGGTGTTTGACCCGTTGCGGGATTTGGCCCCGGTCTCGCTGGTGGGGGCGGCCACGGTGGCTTTTGCGGTGCGGCCTGATGTGGCGGCGGATTTGCCGGGCCTTGTCGCCGCCGCCCGCGCCCGGCCCGGCGCGCTGAAATATGGCAGCCCGGGCAGTGGCAGTTATCTGCATCTGGCGATGGAGTTGCTCAAGCGCGAGGCCGGCGGCATCGACATGCTGCATGTGCCCTATCGCGGCAGCGCGCCGGCGATGACCGATCTGCTGGGTGGGCATCTCGATGCGATTTCGGACACGGTGGCCACCGCGATTGAGAATCATCGGGCCGGGCGGATTCGCATCCTTGCCGTTGCCACCCGCGCCCGCAGCCCCTTGCTGCCGGAAATCCCGACCGTGGCCGAGGCGCTGAACCTGCCGGGTTTTGAGGCGGCTGTGTGGATGGCGGTGATGCTGCCGCTGGGCGTGGCGGAGGCGGTGCGTGAGCGGCTTTCGCAGGCCGTCGCCGCAGCACTGGCCGAACCCGCAACCCGGGCCGAGTTGGAACAGGCCGGCTTTGTGCTTGACCCGCGCGGCAATCCCGATGAGGTGCGCGGCTTCATGGCGGCCGAGCAGGAGAAATGGCGCCCGGTGGTGCGTGCCACCGGCGTGCGGCTGGAGTAGCTTGGCCGCCCGCTTGGAGCGCCAGGATTGCCGACCACCAGCCCGGATGCATGGCTCGCCCTGATCGGCGGCATGGGCGATGCCACCCATGCCGCGACGCGGGCGGTGCATGATGCGTTGCCGCCGGGGCGGAGCCATTATTTTTCGCATCTCGATGATGGGAAGCTGTTTCAGGCGGCGATGGCGCGGCCGGTGGGACAGAAACTCGTCCTGGTGGGGCATTCCTGGGGTGGCGAGACGGCTGCGCGGGTGGCCATTCGCCTCGGCCGCGCCGGCCGAGAAGTGGCGCTGCTGGTGACGGTGGACCCGGTGAAGCGGCTGCTGACCGATGGTTTTCTCGGCGCGGTGCGGGAATCTGTGCAGTGCTGGGTGAATATTCGGGCGATGGGGGGCGAGAGGCTGGATCATTCCAACCTGGTGGCGGCGATTGGCGGGCCATGGGGGGCGCGGCCGAAGGGTTTTGCTGACCGGCATATCGAGGCGCCGTTTGCGCATCGGGAATTTGCGGCGCTGCTGGGCTATCGGCCGGATGGGATGGGCAGCGGGTGGGATGCTGTGGGCGCGGTGGGGGAGAATCCAGCCTGAGAATATGACGCAGAGAACGTACGAATTTTGCTTGGACACCTATGTCTTGATGCCTGGAATTCCAGCGGATCCGCCCCCCTACACCACCCCAAAATTGCGCCAAACCGACAATTTATCTGCCAATCGCGCCGCAATTCGCCCCTGCGCCGTCAAAAGCGCCTCTCCTGCCAGCAGAGGCTGAAGCCGGCGGGCCAGCGCCGAGGGCTCAGCGGTGACCCCATCCAGCAGGGCCGCCACAATCGCCAGGTCGAGTGCTGTGGCCGGCAGTCCGCCCAGCCCATGCGGCGTCGCCAGGCCGTATTGCCCTGCGGTGTCGCCCAAATCCTCGCCATGCGGCGCATGGGCTGCCGCAGCGGCGATATTGAAGCGTGTGGCCGCCGCCTGGGGCCCGCTGGCCTGAAACAGCGGCAGCACGCAGCCTGTGCCCACCAGCATGGCCAGTATTTCCGCCGGATAGGGCGCGGCCCCGCCCAGCGTCGTATGAATATCGCCCAATCTTGCTGGACCCTGCCGCAGCATGGCGGCGAGCATCTCCCAGGCTGGCTGGGGCAATGCCCCGCGGGAGGTGCCGGTGTTGAATTCCGGGCTTTCATCCGGCAGGGCGCGGATCGCTGCCAGCCATAGCCCATTCAGCGCCGGCGCGGCTTCCACCCGCCGTGCGCCGCGGATGAACACATCGGCGCGAAAGCTGCGCGGCAGGCAGAGATCCTTCAAAAATTCCTGTGCTGGGCCTTCGCTCATGCGGCGCATGACCGCCATCTGCTCCGGGTCACAGAATAGCCCCGGCAGGGCCTCGAAGAGGTTGACCGAGCCGACAAAATCAAGCCGCGCGGGACCTAGGTCCCGGCACAGATCGGCCTGAAAGACCGGCCGCCAATGCGCGGTGAGGAATTCATGTGCGACGAAGCTGGGCTCCAGCGCCGGCGGATCGGCCAGCAGGCGGGCCAGCATGGGGGTGCGAGGCAATTTCAGCCCGCTCGGCATGCCGCGCAGACGCGCCATTGCGCGCGCGGCCGCTGCTGCAGCCTCGCCCGCGCCAGTGCCGAAGGGGCCGGCCAATTGCCGCAGCAAGCGCTGCAAGGCCATGTCAGCGCCCGAGGCGGGCAGGGCGTTATATCCCAGATAGGCCACCCCGCCTGGTTTGAGGCGGCGGGCGAGCAGCCGCACGATCCCCGCCCGAACATCATCTGACACCCAGGACCAGACGCCATGGATGATCGCGATATCAAGCGGCGGCAGGCTGTCGATCTCATTAAGGCTCATGCCACCCAGGTCAGCCTCGGCGAAACGGGTGTTGGTCAGGCCGGCCTGGGCCGCCAATTGCCGCGCCTCGGCAATGCCGGAGGGGTCATGATCCAGCCCCAGCACCGTCCAGCCCGGATTGGCCGCGCCCAGCAGATTGGCGTTGTAGCCGCGGCCACAGCCCAGATCAGCCACCACCATCGAGGGCCGGGGCTGCCAGTCGATGCCGGCCATGGCGCAGGCCATGGCGATGTGAGACGGCGTGGGCTCCGGCTGCCAGGCGATGGCATAGCCGCTGGCGGTCACGGCGCCATGCCCCCAATCGGCCATCGTCAAATCACCCCGAACCGGCGCCAGATGGTTATATTTGCTTCGATAAGTTTTGCGATTTTTTGTGCGGCGGCTTCCGTCTCTGCCGGGTCAATGCCGGGCAGCAATTCGGTGAGAAGCGTTTTTGCATCGGTCTGGCCCTGGCCCACCCGCACGGCCACCGCCATCTCCAGCCAGTTGCAGGGCAGGCCACTGGCGGCGACGGGCGAGGCCAGCGCGTATTGCCCGCCTTGCCGGCCCTCATTGGCATAGGTCTCTGCCACGATGCGATTGAAGCGGGTGATTGTCTCATTTGGGCCGGCATCATGCAGCACTGGCAGCGCCACGCCTGCGCCAACCAACACGGTCGCCAACTCGGCCGCGGTGGGATTGCGGCCTGGCGTGAGGCTGCGAAGCCGGGCCAGGCTCTGCGGCCCCTCATTCAGTGCCGCGGCGATGGGATGCCATAATTCTTCGGGCAACTCGGCGACGCCCACGGGCACGTCGAGTTTGGGCGAGGTCTCGGGGGCCGTCCGGCGGGCCGCAATGACCTGGCGGTCCATCGCCGCCGTCGCATCGCAACGGCGCAGGCCACGGACAAAAACGTCGCGCCGGAAGGGGCGGGTGAGGCAGATATCCTTGAAGAACTCCTGCATCACGCCCTGGGGCATGCTGTCATAGATCGCGCGCTGCTCCTCGCTGAAGAGGTATTCGGGCGTGTTCTGATGCAGCCCGATGCTGCCGACAAAGTCGAGCTTGGCCGGTGCCAGATCGGCCAGCAGATCCTCGAAGAAGGCCGGACGCCAATGATCGGTCAGGAATTCATGGGCGAGGTAGGCGGCGCTGAGCGGGTCGCTGTCATCGGCAATACGCTCCAGCAGCGGTGTGGTGGGCAAGTTGTGCGGTTTGGTCTTGTGGAGCTCACGGATGGTGCCGAGCGAGGCATGAGCACGGCTGGGGGAGGAGCCGGAATGGCCGCGTGACAGATGCCGGAACAGGCGCTGCAGCGCCATGTCGCGGCCAAAGCCCGGAAGCGCATTATAGCCGATATAGACGAGGCCGCCCGGCTTCAGCCGGCGCGCGAGCAGCCGCACAATGCCCGCCCGCACCGCATCCGACACCCAGGTCCAGACACCATGCAGGCTGGCCACGTCCAATTCGGGCAATTGGTCGATCTCGGCATCGCTCATCTCGGCCAGATCGGCCTCGATAAAGGTTGCGTTTTCCAACTGCGCGCGTTCGGCCAGGCCTGCCGCTTCGGCGATATGGGCCGGGCTATAGTCCAGGCCGAGCAGGGTCCAGCCCGGATTGGCCGCCGCCAGGGTATTGACCGTATAGCCTCGGCCGCAACCGATATCGATCATGGCCATGCGTGGCCCTGGGCGCCACTCCACCCCCATCAGGGCACAGAGAAGCGCCAAATTTCCTGGCGACGGGGCATCCTGATAGGAGAACGTGTAAGGGCTGTCGGCAGGGTAGCCGTGGCTCCAGCTGGTCATCGCGATATTCCTATAATTATAGAGGCGTCGGCCGCAGCAAGGCATCGGCGGCGGGGCCGCGCCGGGGCGTGGATGTCCCCATCCAGGCGGTCAATCCAAGCCTGGCGCCGCCTTCTCCCGCCCTGGCTGCCGGCACCGCATCGGCCGCTAGGCATGGGTTGAGCACGAAATCCTGCTCCGGTCCGACGAAGAGCCGGGTGAGGCCGCAAAGGCGCTCAAACAGCGGCTGGCCAGGCAATAGACGATTGAAGGTTTCGGCACTGACCGGGCCCAGACGTATTATGAACCGCGCCTGGCTGTCCCAGACCTGCGCGCCCATTGCTGCATCCACACCCAATTGGCTATGGGCCAGGCCGATGCGTGATTGTTCTGATTGCGGCAGGCGCAGCCAGCCGCCGGCAAATTCCACGATCTCGACCTCAGAGCCCGCTTCCTCCGCGAGCATGGCGCGCAGCCGCTCGGCGCTGCGGGTGCGGGCAGCGAGGTGGCCGGCATGGTAGCGCAGGGTGGCCGCTGGCACGGCACTGCGCTCGACCAGACCGGGCGTTGCCATGCCAATGGCCGCGTCCAGCGCGCGCTCTGCCGGGATAGGGTTCCTGGTGGGGCGGTGTTTGGCCCCGGCGAGCACCCATTTGCCGGTGAAGCGGCGCGCCAGCATGTCGAAGAAGGCCTGGAGTGCGCGGTTGCGGCGGCGCAATTCGCCGCCGGCCGTGGCGGTATAGTGCCGTGGCAAGGTGCCGCCCGGGCCGATCAGGCCGAAGAGCGGCGAGGTGAGGGCGCCCGAGGCCAGGTCGGCGGCGCTCACCTCGGCCAGTGGCAGTCCGAGCCCGGTGGTGGTTGTAAAGGGCAGCGTGACAGGATCACGGCCGCGGGCGATGACAAAGGAAGCTTGGTCGAGGTCGTAACGGCCGGGGTGGGCGAGCAGGGTTTGCAGCGGGCTGGGTGCAGGAGGGGGGCCGGAGGCGGTCGCGCCGGGGGGCGGTGATGTTGTCGCCAGGGCGGGGGCCTCGGTTGTCAGCCGGGGTGCCGCATCCTCCGTTTCGTCATTCACAGGAGCACGCGCGTCCCGCTGCGCGGCGGCCAGGCGGCCACCGGAGTTGCCACGCCCCGCACCAGCGCCCGCGTTCGCACGAAGCCATTGACCGAGACCTGCAGCGCCAGGAAGCGCTCCAGCACAGCCGCCAATAGATAAATGCCTGGCCGCCATGCTTGCGGGTCGAAGGTGAGGTTAACGTCAAGTCCGCGCACAAAAACACCCGGGCGTTGCCCCGGGATACGGGCGATGCCGGGGCCGGATTGCACGGAGACGAGGCCGGCAATGGCGGCGCGACTTTCCGGCGTATCCCGCAGATCATGCAGCCGCAGCATCTCGCGCAGCGCGACTGCGGCGCTGTCGCCGCCCATGACGCCCAGGTGGTTCAGGGCGAGATGCGAGACCAGCCGCCAGGCGCCGCGTTCGCCCAGCCGCGGGCGTAGCGTTGCGGTGGGGGCCGAAAGGCACTCGGCCTGTGCTGCTGGGCTTTCCGAGTCTGCGATCCGCAGGCGAGGTTGGCCACCACCGAAAGGCAATTGCTCAGGCAGGTCACGGTTGCAGCAGATGGCGTTGATGGTGAGCACGCCATCGGCCGGGGCGTCAGGGTCAAAGGCGGCATCGCGCAGCGTCAGTCTGGTTTCGGTGCCGGTCAGGGGCGAGGCGGCGGAGCCACGAAGTGCGACCCATTGCATTGGCGCTGCATCCTCGTCCGGCGCGCCGTCGCGCGCCAGGCGCTGGAAGGGCAGCACCGCGCGGCGCGCGCCGTCCGGCCGGCTTTCACGAACGCTCTCTATGGAGTGAATCTCCAGCGCCGCAGGGCGGCGGGCATCGGCGATGACCAGCCAGTCGGAGCGGGTGCCATCCATCGTGATGGGCTCGCAGCGCTGGGGGAAGAGGTTGACGGCGGGGGTGCAATGCAGTGCCAGCGTATCCGCGGCCACGATGCGTTCCAACTGCGGCGCGGGTTGGCTGAGATAGACGAACAACTCCATCTTATTGGAGCGTTGCAGCAGGGTCCGCGCCTCGAGCCCATCGATGTCGATGTAGAGAAATTTTTCGGGAAAGGCGAAATACTCAGTCAATAGCCGATTGCCGTCAAAGGCGCGGCGGGGCCATGGCAGCGCCGCCTCATCGCGCTCGAAGCCGGCAGCACGGAGGTGATTCGGGCCGATCAGAGTTGGTGCCGGGTCCCCGGGGCCATCGGCGAGGGCAAGCCCCAGGCAGGCAGTGGCCAGCAATGAATGCAACCCAGTCGCAACAAGCGGGCTGCCGCGCATGTGCAGCCGAAGCCGATCCAGTCCGGTCTCTGCAAATGTGAGATCAGGCACCGCAGTGCGCAGCGTGATGCGCAGGCAAGAGGCCGCGCCGGCGGCGCGCGGGTTGGCGGGGGCGGCGAGTGGCAGGCCGATCAGGCGCACCGCCTCGATCTCCACCGGCCAGAGCGTGACATCATGGCAGGTGGAGTACCGCAAAGGCTCGCCGCGCACCGCCTCAGTTTCCAGCATCGTGCCGCGCGGTGCCAGAGCAGCCCCGCGGGATTCCGGCTTGGGCGTGAGGCGCACCGTGGTCATTGATGGCACCGGGGCCAGCAGATGCGGGCTGAGCAGTTCCAGCAATGCGTCAGTGATCTCTGGGAATTCGTCCTCCAGACGCTGCTGAACGCGCCCGCCGAGGAAGGCCACGCCTTCCAGCAAACGCTCCACATGCGGGTCGTCCAGCGTGCCGTCGGTGGTGATGCGAAGGCGACTGGCGACCTTGGGATAGGCCTCGGCAAATTCGCCGGCCAGGCGACGAAGGGCCGCAAGTTCGCGATTATAGTGCGGGAGAAGGGATTCGCTCACCGTGCAATCCTGCCTGACGGCGAAGTTGCCGCTGCCCTATTCTGGTAGCAGGGGCAGGCGAGGTTGCGAAGCGTCATCATCCGCGCTCCGTCACCCGCACTTCGTGGCTCACCGCCTCGATCACGGTTTCGAAACTGATCGGCTCGGGGATCGGATCGGTGCGCAGCACGGCCTCGATCTTCAGGCGCAGGGTGCGGTCCAACGCCTCTTCTGTCTCCATCAGGGTGACGCTCACCGACAGCAGCCGCGGCTCGAAGCGGCGGATGACGCGCTCCACATCCGCTGCCAGTTCGGCGCGGCGATGGGCCTGGGCATAGGCGCCGGAGGTGGCATCGGGAATGCCATAGCCAAGGGGCGAGGCTGCCAGTTCGGTCTCCTTCTCGGGCAGCGGCCAGCGGCGACGGCGGGCGTTGAGCAAAGCCTCCAGGTCACGGCGCACCGCAGCACGCAGCGTCTCCAGCGCGATGGCCGGTGTGGTCACCGGGTCACGCGTCGAGGAGGGGTCGGCATCCAACAGGCGGTCGAGCAGCGGCAACCGCACCCGCTGACTGGTGCGCGACGATGAAGATTGAAGGCGCAGGTCGCTCATCAAGACGTGGTGAAGCGGATGGCGGCGAGGTCGCAAAGCGCCACCGCCTCCTCACCGATCAGGAACAGGCGCTGGCCCTGCCCGCGCACCGGGGCCACATCATCCTGCCATTCCGTGGCGCGCCCCAGGCGGATGGGGTCGGGCATGGTGGCGGCACCGGGATAGATGGTGGGCATATAGACCACGCCCTCGGTGCCGTCGTTCAACTCGATATTGGTGCGGCGCCAGGCGAGGTCGCGCGGGCGGCGCGGGGCGTCGAAATCCAATGCCACAATCCGCTCCACTGGCACCAGGATGTGGTCACCATTGGTGGTCAGCACCTCGATCATGGGTGCCATCAGATCATCGGCGTCACGGAAATCATCGAAGTCGATGGTCGTGCCATCGGCCAGTTCGGCTTGGCCGGCGCGCATGGGGCGGGCTTCCTCGGCGGCCTTGGCCTCAGCTTCGGCCTCCTCGGCTGCGCCGGCACGGGCCAGCACGGCGGCACGGATGGCGGCGGATTGTGCTGGGGTGGCATCATCGCCAGAGAATTTGGGCGCACGGCCCTCGCTCCAGACCTGCTGACGGATCACCTCGGCACGCAGCAGCTTGCGGAATTCCATCACGGCGGGCGAGGGCTCTTCGAGCACGACCGCGTCCAGCATGCGGTCCGCGCGCTCGGCATCGCCGGTGAAAATCATGAATTCGGCCAACATCCAGCGTGCATCGGAATCACGCGGTGCTGCCTTCACCGTTGCCTGGGCGGCCGCTACGGCTGCCGCCAAATCGCCTGCCTTAAAAGCCTCACCTGCATTGCTCATGACAATCTCCTTTTGTTAAATCGCCTGGCGTGAGGCGACGAGGTCGGTGACGAGGCGGAAGGACGCGCCCACCTCGTCCAGTTGATAATGCGGCTGCAGCATGATGGTGCAGCCAAAACTCCCGGGCCGGCCCGGTCGCTCGCGAACCTCAACCCGCGCATCGCTGAGCGGGTATTTCGCTGCGGCCTCGCCGCCGGCACCGGCGAGGCCGGTGATATGGCGGTTCAGCCATCGCTGTAGGCGATCTTCCACCTCAGGCGCATCCATCGCGCTGCCCACCATGTCGCGGCCCATCAGCTTCACGATATGGGCAAAGCGGCTGACACAGAGCACGGAGTTCAGATGTGCAGAGAGGCGCTGGTTGGAATTGGCGCTGTCAGTGTTCATGCGTGGTGGCTTGTGCATGCTGGGCACGGCGCCAAAGCTTGCTTCGGGGAGCGCTTCCAAACCGCAGAGTGGGATAATGCGGGCCTCGGAGGCATCGCGTTCCTGGTCGTCTGTCAGGTTGAGTTCAAGCGGTGGGCGGGGCGGTGGACCTGGCGGGTCGGCACGGAAACGCTCATGCGGCAGGGTATCGACCACGCCGCCGGTCGCATTCCAACCCGGCTCGGCGCCGCGGATCTGGGCAGGCCAGCGATAGAGGGCGAAAGCGCGGGCGGCGACGGAGGCCAGCGCATAGACTGCAGTGGTCCAGACCCGCTGTTCGGGCTTGCCCGCATCCTCGCGGTAGCGAAAGCGGTCGGCCCGGCTGCCATCATCCTGCCAGGCCGGCCTGCCGAGGGTGCGGGGCAGGACGAGCGCCAGGAAACGGGTGTCTTCACGCCCGGCGAGGCTGCGCCAGCGGGCGCGCTCGGGGGCCCGCAGCAATGCGGTGAGGGAAAGTGTTGTATTGGCCTCGTGGAAACTGTTGATGCCCAGGAGCGCGGGCGAGGCTGGCAGCACGATCGGGCAGAAGGAGGCGGCCCCCACTGCGGCCAATTGGTTGAGCACGGCCACGTCATCCACCGGGTGCCCAGGGGCGGGGCCAGGTCGGATCTCATAATCGCCCACAATCATACCGAAGGGCTCGCCACCTGCGGTACCGAACTCCTCCTCATAGATCATGCGAAACGTGTTTGACTGGTCGAATTCGGCGGCCCGTTCAAGGTCTCGCGCCAGTTCTTGCCAGCGCATGACCAGCAGTCGCACCTTGACCAGGCGGTCCTGCACGAAGCCATCGACCAGCCATAAAAGCCCGCGCCAGGAACCCTCGAGCCGGCGCAGACGATGATGGTGCAAAATGGCGTCGAGTTGTCGTGCGATCAGGGTATCGATGGCCGCAATGTCGCGGTCCAGCGCCTCCTCCAGCATCGCGCGGCGGTCGGGCTGGGCCGCTATGCGGGAAAGCAGGGAGGGTGCGAACCAGAGGCGCAATACCGCCGCCGGATCGGTCTCGGTGATGAATTCCGCCATTTCGGCGGCTGGCGCGTCCTGGCTGAGAAATTTCCCAGCCAGGGTCGTCTCGCGCAGGCCGGCCGTTGGGTCCGGCCTTTGCATAATGGCGCTGTCAGGCCTTCTCAGGGATACGCGCGACCATGCGCATGGAGGTGGTGAGTTCCTCCATCTGCAGCCAGGGGCGCATATAGGCGACTGCGTTGTAGGAACCGGGCCGGCCCGGGATTTCCTTGACCTCTACGCGAGCCTCGCGCAGCGGATACTTGGCACGGCTTTCCTGGCCGGCACCCTCCATCGGGTTCACATAGTTCTGAATCCAGCGGTTGAGCCACTGCTCGGTGTCGGTGGCCTCCATGAAGGAACCGATTTTGTCGCGCGCCATGACCTTGAGGAAATGGGCGAAACGGCTGGTTGCCATGATGTAGGGAAGGCGGGCCGAGATGGCGGCGTTTGCCGTTGCATCCGGGCGGTCATACTTCTTGGGCTTCTGGGTGGTCTGCGCACCGAAGAAGACCGAGTAGTCGGTGTTCTTGTAATGGCAGAGGGGCAGGAAGCCGTTATTGGACAGTTCAGCCTCGCGCCGGTCGGTGATGCCGATCTCGGTCGGGCACTTCGCATCCATATCGCCATCATCGGAGGTGAAGACATGGGTGGGCAGGTTGGTCACCATGCCGCCGCCCTCGGCGCCGCGGATGGCGGTGCACCAGCCATATTGGGCGAAGGCGTCGGTCAGGCGTGTCGCGTGCACATAGGCCGCGTTCATCCAGCAATACTCATTGTGCTCCATCGCCTTAGCGGAACCATCGGCGTTGAAGGGGGCCTCCTCATAGTCGAACTCGTCGATCGGCTTTGTATTGGCGCCATAGGGCAGGCGGGCGATGACGCGCGGCAGCACGAGGGTGACAAAGCGGCTGTCTTCGCTGTCGCGGAAGGAACGCCACTTGGCATATTCCTGGGTCTCGAAGATCTTCGTGAGATCGCGCGGCTTGGACAATTCGCGGTAGTCGGAGAAGCCAAACATGCCCGGGCCGGCGGCCGAGATGAACGGGGCGAAGCCCGCGGCGGCGACGTTTGACATGAGACGCAGCGTCTCGACGTCATCGGGGTGATTGGTCCACTCGTAATCACCGATCAGCGCGCCGTAGGGCTCACCACCCGGGGTGCCGAATTCGTTTTCGTAGATTTTCTTGAACAGACCGGACTGGTCGAATTCAACCGCCTTGGTCAGATCGCGGTTCAGTTCACGCTTGGAGGCCTGGAGCAGGCGAATTTTCAGGCTGGCGCCTGTTTCGCTGTTCATCACGAGGTGGTTCAGGCCACGCCATGAGCCCTCAAGCTTGAGGAACTTCTCATCGTGGATGATCGCGTTGAGCTGGCTGGACAGCTTCCGGTCGATCTCGGCGATGGCGCGGTTAAAGGTCTGCGTCAGGTTTTTGCTGTAGGTGACGGTGCCCTTCAGGGCCTCTTCCGTCAGCGCCTTGATCAGGTCTTGAGCGCGGTCTTTTTCGGTCTGGCGCGTGGCGCCGATGACCTGGTCGAGAAAGGAGGCGCCGCCCTCTTCATTCGTGGTTCCGGTGGCGCTGGCCCCGGCAGATTGTGATTCACTCATGGCTCAGCCCTCCTTCTTATCGAGGCCAAGCTGCTCGGAGAGCGACTTGAGCTTTGCTTCATCCTGCAGGACTTCATCGAGCAATTCCTCAAGCTTTTCGGAATTGTCCACTTTGCTCATCAGGTCACGCAGCTTGGCGCGGGTTTCCATCATCGCCTTCAGTGCCGGGACCTGCTCAGCAACCCGGGCAGGCTCGAAATCATCCATGCTGCGGAATTTCAGGTTGACGCCCATTTCACTGCCGTCACCGGCCAGCGTGTTCTCGACCTTCATGTTCAGACCGGGCGCCACGCGAGCCATCACGTCATTGAAATTGTCGCGATCGATCTGGGTGAATTTGCGTTCAGCCAGAGGCTTGAGCGGCTCTGACGGGTCGCCGGCGAAATCGCCCATCACGCCGACAATGAAGGGCAATTCGCGCTCAATGGCGGCGCCCCCGGTTTCCACGTCATAGGTGATATGAACGCGCGGCTTGCGCACCCTGTTAAGCTTATCGTGAACGCTTGCCATTGAAGCTCCCTTGCGCCCAGGGCGCGCTAAAAACGATTGCTGCAGCCGCTAGGCGTGGCTGCTTCTCAACACACCTTTAACGTAAATCATAAGAAAACGTGCCGTCAACGCCCTGATATGTTAATATTATATGCCTAATCCTGTAGGGATATCGGACGGATGCCGAGTGCTGTCAGCATTGTGCTGCGGGCCATCTCGTCAGCCATCACCTCCTCGAGCAATTGCGGCAGGGTCATTCGCCCGCGCCGGACGGCCTCAGCCAAAGTGTAGGCCAAGAATGATTGTGGTTCGGTCTTCTTGAAAAACTCGGCGAGTTGCTCGAGGGTTCGCAATGCTTGCTCGCGCCCTGCCAAGTTGATGCCGGGCACACCCACGCCGCCCGCTGCCTGGGCATCGCCCGGCGTGCCTGGAATTGCCTGATCCTCGGGCATCATCAGCGCGCCATCATCGCTGACGCCCGGGGTAACCCCGAGCAGGCGTGCCACCTCGATCATGCGATCCAGCACTTCGGCGATGCGTCGGGTCGGGGGACTGTCATATCCGAAGCGGTTATCGAGTTGAGCTTGGAACAAGCCCCAGGCCTCACGCGCGTCAAGCGCTGCCGCCGCCATCGTTTGTAAGCCTGCGGGGTCGAATTTTGACTCGGTCTCCAATGTCTCCAGCGGCAATACCCCCTGGGAGAAGCGCTGTTCGCGCCTAGCCTCATCGGCGAGCCCCGAGGTTTCTGACGACGCCTCGAATTGGTAAAGGCTGACATACTCGCCAGAAGGACGGCGGAAGAGCGGCGTGCGACGCAGTGTTTGCATCACGGTGCCATCATTGTCACTGCCGGACAGACCGCCAAGCGGCGCCGAGCGGCCGTCCAGACCATCCTCGTCGGGCTGCGGGAACCCCTGATCCCAAAAATTTTCCAGAAGGCCGGTCAGCAAGCGGGTGCCGGCTGCAAGTCCGGAGAGGCCGGACTGGCGGACGAGCGCCTCAGTCAGCCAGGCTGCAATCTCGAAATCCTTGGAATGGGACTCAATTGCCGTGATGGCCAAGCTGCGCACCTGCCGCCAGCCACCGGCCAGCCCCCCCTCATCTGCGCCCTGGCTGTCGCGAGCGCGTTCCTCGGCGCGGGCTTCAGCCCGGGCATCCCGCAATTTCTGATAGATTGAACTTGGCGAGTAATCTTGCCGCAAATCTCCACCTGCGCCGTCGCCATCTGCAAGCGGTGCCAACATGGCAGAAAGATTAAGAATTTCATCACTCATCGGCGCATTTCCTTGGTTTGGCAGCCCAGTGCATGCCTGTGGTAAAATTTAAACGAGCGAGGCGGAGGTTTGAAATCCTTCGTCGGCGATAATTTCGCGATATCGTAGCAAGCTCAGCGGTGGACAGCAGCGGACTGCAAGCCCTATCTCTGCGGTCAAGCGATGAGAGGTGGGCGGTTTTGGTGCCCGCGGCGCAACTAGGGAGGTTTGAGGCATGAGTGCAATCGATCTTAAGGCGTTGGTATCCAGGCTTACCGATCTGGGTAAGCGGCAGCTCGAGGCCGCGGCGGGGCTCACCCTCTCGCGCAGCCATTATAATGTCGAGATCGAGCACGTCCTAGTGAAGCTGATCGAGACACCGGGTTCCGATGTTTCATTGATCCTCAAGCAATCCGGCGTGGATGCCGGCCGCGTGCTGGCGGAGCTGACGCGCGCGCTGGACAAAATGCGCACAGGCAATGCCCGCGCCCCGGCGCTGTCGCCCGACATCGTCACTTGGTTGCGTGAGGCCTGGCTGATTGCGAGCCTGGAGGCGAATCAGGGTAAAATGCGCACGGGCCATCTCATGGCCGCGCTCTTGAGCGATGAGACGCTGGCGCGTTCGATGCGCGACAGCTCGCCCAGCCTCTTCGCCATCCCCAGCGATGCGCTGCGCAAAAATCTGGAGACGCTGACCCGCGGTTCGGATGAGGAAGCCCAGGCTGCCATTGCCGTACCGCCCGGCGGCGGCGCTTCTGGTGCCGATGGCGCCGTGCCAAAGGCGGGTGGTCCGCTTGAGCAGTTCTGTACCGATCTCACAGCCAGCGCGAAGGCCGGCAAGATCGACCCGATTCTCGGCCGTGATAGCGAAATCCGGCAGATGATTGATATTTTGACCCGCCGCCGGCAGAATAATCCGATTCTCACCGGCGAAGCCGGCGTGGGTAAGACCGCTGTGGTGGAGGGGCTCGCCCTTCGTATCGCGGAGGGCGACGTGCCCGACGCGCTGAAGAATGTTCGCCTCATGTCGCTGGATTTGGGCATGCTGCAGGCCGGCGCCAGCGTGAAGGGCGAATTTGAAAATCGCCTCAAGGGCGTGATTGATGGCGCCAAATCCAGCCCGCAGCCCGTCATCATGTTTATCGATGAAGCGCATACGCTGATCGGTGCTGGTGGTGCCGCTGGTCAGAATGACGCTGCAAATCTCCTCAAGCCGGCACTTGCCCGTGGCGAGATGCGTTGTGTGGCCGCTACCACCTGGGCGGAATACAAAAAATATTTCGAGAAGGATGCGGCGCTCACCCGCCGCTTTCAGGTCGTCAAGGTGGAGGAGCCCACGCTGCCGCTGGCCAATGCCATGCTGCGCGGCTTGGTCGCGACGCTGGAGAAGCATCACAAGGTGCGCATCCTTGATGAGGCAGTGACCGAAACCGTGCGGCTTTCCGCGCGCTATATCCCCGCCCGCCAGCTGCCCGACAAGGGCGTCTCGCTTCTCGATACGGCCTGCGCCCGCGTCTCGATGAGCCAGGCATCGATACCGGCGCCGATTGAGGATTGCACCCGTCGGCTGAGCCTGATTGCGACCGAATTGAAGGCGATCGGCCGTGAGACCGCCACCGGTGGCGACCATGAAAAGCGCAGCGCGGCGCTGACTGCCGAGGCTGTTGAGGTTGAGGCCCGCCTCGCCGGCCTCAATGAGCGCTGGGAGAAGGAAAAGGCGCTGGTCGACCAGATCCGCACCCTGCGCGAGACCTTGGAGGAGCCTGAGGAGGGCGCCGATACGGTTGCTGCCCTGGCGCAATTGACCCAGGCCAGCGCCGACCTCTCTGCCCTGCAGGGCGAGCACCCGCTGGTCCATCCCGTGGTGGATGGCAATGCCGTGGCCGAGGTGGTGGAAACCTGGACGGGCATTCCGCTGGGCCGGATGGCGGGCGACGAACTCCAGGCGGTGATGAGTTTGCAGGAGCGCTTGCAGGAGCGCGTCGTGGGGCAAGATCATGCGCTGGCCGCCATCGCCCAGGCCATTCGCACCAACCGTGCAGGGCTCGCTGATCCGCGCAAGCCGATTGGCGTGTTCTTCATGGCCGGTACCTCCGGCACTGGTAAGACCGAAACTGCGCTGGCGGTGGCGGATTTGCTGTATGGTGGCGAGCAGAACCTCACCACCATCAACATGAGCGAGTTCAAGGAAGAGCATAAGGTTGCCACCTTGATGGGTGCGCCTCCGGGCTATGTCGGCTATGGCGAGGGTGGTGTGTTGACCGAGGCGGTGCGCCGCCGGCCTTATTCCGTCATTTTGTTGGACGAAATGGAAAAGGCCCATCCGGGCGTGCAGGACGTGTTCTACCAAGTCTTTGATAAGGGGAACATGAAGGACGGCGAAGGCCGCGATATCGACTTCAAGAACACCGTCATCATCATGACGAGCAATGCCGGCACTGATACCATCGCCAAGCTCTGCGCTGACCCGGAGACGATGCCCGAGCCTGAGGCCTTGACCGAGGCGCTGCGGCCGGACCTGTTGAAGGTGTTCAAGCCTGCCTTCCTGGGCCGCTGCAACGTTGTGATCTATTACCCGCTGGCCGATCATGTGCTGAAGATGATCTGTGATCTCAAGATGAAGAGCATCGGCAAACGGGTGCGTGAGGCCTATGATGTGGCCTTTGTTGTAGATCCGGCGGTGACCGATGCCATCGTTGAGCGCTGCCGCGAAGTGGAGAGCGGCGCCCGCAATATTGAGAATATTCTCAACCGTACCCTGTTGCCGGAATTGTCGGCGCAGATACTTGGGCGTTTGGCCGAGGGTGGTGGGATTACACGGGTGACCGTAGGTCTGACCAGCGACGGTGGCTTTACTTACGCCCTGGATTAAGAGATTTTCCCCTGCCCCACAGATGCTGCTGAACTGTGCGCGGCGGTGTGGACACCCATGGAAGGCGGAGCGGTTCCGCCAACCCATCACCATCCGGAACGCCTGCCGCGGCGCCCGCGTTGGATTGGACAGCGGCTTAAGGATTAGAAAAATGGCTATATTTTTGAAATACGGCGCGCTGAAGGGTGAAGTCACCCAGGAAACCCATAAGGAATGGATCGAGGTTAACTCCCTGCAGTGGGGTGTTGGCCGCGGCATTGGTTCGGGCGTGGGCGGCGGTTCGCTGCGTGAAGCAACCGCACCAAGTGTCAGCGAGGTCACCATCAGCAAGATTATGGACATTTCGTCCCCGCTGCTGCTGAAAGAGGCGATCGGTGGCAAGGCCGTCGAGGTCAAGATTGAACTGACCCAGACCGACGCGAGTGGCAAGCACGTTTCGTTCCAGAAATACATCCTGACCAATACCTTGGTCTCGGGTTACAGTATCTCTAGCGGTGGTGACCGTCCGTCGGAGAGCCTGAGCTTCAATTTTACTAAGTTCGACAGCGAGTACATGAACATCGATGACCAATTCGCGGCTAAGACGACGGGTCACGTGATTTATGACATTGCGTTGGCGAAATTGAGCTGAGCGGATCCTTTATTCCGGCGGGCTCTATGCCCGCCGGAGCTGCTTGTTTGCATTTATTTGCGTTCCACTGCTGTATATTTTTTTCAAAATTCCAATTTTACCCAAGAAAAACATGTAGGATTGAAAAATGTCTGATGCTTCACGTCGTGCCTGGAATGCCGTCCACGAGGCTATTACAGATGCGCGCAAAATTGACTCGAAGGATGCGATATTTTTGTGCGTAGATACTATAGCTGCAGCGTTAGAAAATACCCCCGTGGCTGCTGTGAGTTCGTCAATACAGATATTGAGGGGTATTGGTGGTGGCGAAGAAGAGCCGCTGCCCAATCCTAAATTTGTGGATAATGGTTACGACCCGACGCCTAGCACCGCATCAAAGAATTTTCTAAGAAGGCAAAGCCGGACAGCAACTGCCACCGGTATCTTCAAGCTAGGGGGGTTGTTTGGTTCGGCCGTTACCCAGGTGGATGTCGCTGGCGCCTCGGTTGGTGGTTCCGCCGTCACAACATCTTGCATGCACCTCGTTCAAATTGAGGCAATATCGAAGAAGGCGCGATACGCAGGAGCCAATACGATTCAAGGTTGGTGCGCTGCTTTGCGGAAAGCAAAAATGGCGCGGGCCGCTATTGCTGGTGGGCAGACCGCCGCCGCGTTAATTCCAATCCCTATTGCAAGCGCCGTGTTGGGCGGGGCAGTTGGCCTTGCGGCAATGGCCGTAAAGCCCACGCTTGTTCATCTATGCTACATGACGGCCATCGAAATCCATTGGCGGGCATTTGTTGAGCAAAGTTTGAGCAGCAAGATGCCTATCCCTCGTGGTGCTCAGCGCATCACTGGTGGCCCTGCTGGCCCAGCGAGCGAATTGTATTGGGAAATTTTTCAGCGCCGGGGTTTTACGCGGGTTTTTGGGCAAGATGATGTCGCTTCAATGGTCGGTGAACCTGGGGGGTGGTATCCACTCTCGCAAAAGTTATTGGAAATGTAGGCGGTTTTAGTACGCATTTGTTTGCGAGTAATTTGTTGCCGCGATATTATGGTTTTGCAATATCGCGGAATTGCAATCGCCGCTTAGCAAGCGAATAAAATTATTTTTGTTGCTCTCTTTTAATGGTTGCCTTACATTTTAAGACTGTTGATGGTGGCCGGCAGGATGGCCTATCTATTTGCCGGTTGTTGATAGTGTCTATGCATCACGCAGCGAGGTCAGCCTTTAAGATTGCCTGTGGGGCCGCCTTAACGCATGTCGTGAACCTACCACTTCTGCGATTTATAATAACATTTTGTAAATGATTTAGCAGTAAATTTATGCAGGGGCTGTTTCTGGTGGTGTTTAGAGTGTCATGCGTTCTAACGGAAACGTCCGAGCGGATTAAGATGCTCTAAAAACAGGAGATCTTAGCCTGGGCCTTGAGTGATGGTGAGCGAAATAGGCTATGGAATGTATTTTGGTTTGGCGGGACAAAATTTGTGTGATTTATCGGCGGAAAGACGTTTAGGGAGGCTGAGAGTAACCGAATTATGCGCCACGCGACCTTCGTCACCGTCCTTGCTCTGTTTGTCTGTTCCTGCTCATCCACCACGCCTGACAATGACCACATAGCCCCAATCATCCCCGTCACCGGACCTTTCGTCCCGATGAATGCAGTGGCGGCGCTTAGGGTGGCAGATCCGCCATTGGACGACAGGCGACCCAGCCGCCCCCGCCAGCCCGACATGTTCAGCAACGAACCGGCCGAAGAACTGGGTGACTTGCTGCCGCGCGCGCCCAGGCCGCCCATTGCAGGCTTTGCAACCGTCAGCGATACACCAGCCACCAGCATTCCCATCGGAGCCGACACTGCCTCCTATGGCATGGCCAGGCGCGTGTTGCGCATGGGCCGATGGCCTGCGGCGGCGGCGGTGCGGCCGGAGGAATTCCTCAACGCTTTCGCTTTTGATTATCCGCGGGCCCGCCGGGCACAGCCGCTGGAGCCATTTGTCGCTATGGTGCCTGCGCCTTGGGATGCCACGCGGCGGCTTCTGCATATCGGCATCCGGGCGCTGGACGCGCCACGGGGTGTGCGCCCGGCCCTCAACCTGACCTTCGTGATCGACACCTCGGCCTCCATGTTCGCCGCCGACCGGCTGCCGATCATCATCGAGGGCATCCGGGCTCTGATCCCGCAGTTGAGCCAGCGTGACAGGCTGTCCATCGTCACCTATTCGCCTGGCACCAGAACCTTGCTGGACCAGATGCGCGGTGATCGTCGCGTCTTCATCGAGGCGGCGCTGGATGAATTGCGCCCCGGCGTCGCGGAACCGGCGGGGAACGGCATCGATGCTGCCTATGCTGCGGCAGGCCGGGCGCTCGATTCGGCTGCACTGAACCGGGTGATTTTGGTGACCGATGGTGATTTCAATCTGGGCGCCGCCAGCCCTCAGGCGCTTGAGGCGCGGGTAAAGGCGCAGCGCGAACGTGGTATCAGGCTCAGCACCATCACTGTCGGCCTTGATTCGTCGGCCAATACCACAATGCGTGCCTTGGCTCATGCCGGCGGTGGGGTGAATGCCTTTGCGGCCGATGCCGCCGGCTTTCAGCAACTGGTCAATGAGGATATCGATCGCGGCCGTGCCGTGGTTGCCCAGGCCGTTCGCCTGGAGGTGGAGTTCAACATTGACCGGGTGCAGGAATATCGCCTCATTGGTTTTACCAGCCGCCGCCTAAGCCAAGCAGATTTTGAGGCTGACCGTCTGGGTGCGGGCGAAATACCGGCCGGCCGCGCCATCACCGCATTGTTTGAATTGGCGGCTCCCGTCACTGGTTTTCGCAGCTATTCCACGCGCGCGATGATGGCCAGCACCGACTATGCCACGCTGCGCATCCGGCACACGCCGCCCGATGGCGGCTCCAGCCGGATGGTCCAGCGCGTGGTTGTCGAGCGCGACTGGCGGCCCAGCTTGACCGCCGCCTCACCTGAGACCCGCTTCGCTGTCAGTGTCGGCGGCTTTGCGCTCATGCTGGCGCAGGTGGAGAGCATCAATTGGCCCTATGGCGCCATTGAGGAGATTGCGGCGCAGGGCATCGGCGAAGATCCGGATGGCAGGCGGGCGGATTTTCTAACGGTGGTGCACAGTGCAGGAGAGTTGCAGGTTCTGCGGCCGAGACCGAACGCGGCGTCGCCTATACGTTGACGCCATGCAGGCGGCCAGGGCCTGCCTCTCGACGGGGCTGAAGCTGGGCAGGCGCGTTTTCAAGCCTTGCGCCTTTGCCAGGTGACTGGGACCATGCAGTCAGACAAAGTCTAGGGCTGTTTCACGGTCTTCGCTTTCGGTGAAACAGCCCTAGCAGCCTGTCGGATTCCGGTCACAGCCGCTGCGTCGCGTAGCCGCTGATGTTGTTCACGCGGCCTGCAGGCGGTGGAGCCGCCTGCAATTGTAGGCGAGAGAGATCAGCAGCCACTCGCTGGC
>Ga0214921_10003414_pt1 | contig 24306 bp, 21 predicted proteins | sample LL1505_MetaG_FD_177992 | JGI IMG/M metagenome (GOLD analysis project Ga0214921, IMG submission 177992) | Freshwater microbial communities from Lake Lanier, Atlanta, Georgia, United States - LL-1505 | ecosystem: Environmental > Aquatic > Freshwater > Lake | place: USA: Georgia | collected...
TCTAAATTCGTCCCACATTTCCCTGTAAATACCCCCGATTTATAGAGCTGAAAATCGCGTTGATCTGCCTCAATAGCAATCGATACAGGTTGTTGGGTAAGAGCTGTCATAAAGGATTGATCAGTATGTTCGACTGTTATCCAACTCTCAATGCGACTTTTTTGAACTAGTTGACATGTTGTTTCGCAAGTATTTTGAGTTCCTAAATATGGATATGCAGTTTCGGTACAAAGTCCGCCATTTTTATGAATCCATTCAAATGCATTTTCCATTAACCCTCCATTACAACCATGATCTTTACCTCTAGGACCAGCGCTATTTTTTATATTATCACAATCGACTAATTGTTGTTCCGAAAAAGATACGAGCTTACCAGTAGTAATTTGATATATACCTTCTAAAGCACCTGTTGTAGAGAATGACCAACAGGATCCACATTGTCCTTGATCTTTTACATCTGTAACTGCACCTTTGGTTACCCAATTGATTTCTTTCAGTAAAGTATTATTGACCATTTGATGGGAACTCCATACATCAGGACTATCGCGAATATGCTGGTTTTTGATAACATATTGGATAAAATCGAATTCGTCCATACCCGAAAACTGATTATGTCCTAATTTATATTCACGATTATCGTTATTGATATAATCAATATACTTATCATTAGTCATCCATTTATTAAGGACATTGTAGAAATGGATCTTATCTTGGAATTTCATCTTGAATTGATCTACCCAGTTTTCGAATTTTTCGAGAAATGGCATATCTATAGCAGAGACTGAAAAAGGTAAAACAAACATCAACAAAAAAGACTTCATTATATAAAAATACACAGAAATATTTTTATATTTATTCGACTAATTTATTATAATAATGATAATAATGATAATTATATAGAAACCGGTTGTACGCGTATTTTTTTTTTCATAGAATGTTCTTCTTCAAACAGATAAATATGAAACGACATTTGCGAATAGTTATCAAATTCTTGATAAGATTTTAATCTAGATAATAATTTTAATTCCGTCAAATATACCATATAGACGAACGATTGATCGTTTTTCTGGATTTTGTCAAACATAACGCCTTGGTGTTCTTTTTCCATAATAGTAGGATCTGTAAAACACCGATGGAGAACTTCACAATCCGTCTGTATTTTACGGATAGATCGCATTGAACTATTAATATACTCTATATCATCTAACCATTTCTGTAGGAAAATAGTAGCATCTTCCGATATATTTTCTATTAATTTTATTGAAATCGAAAGCCAGAGATGATTCAAAAGATCCACCAAACGTCTTATAGGACTTGTAATATGAATATAGTTTTTAACTTTGAGTGCTTCATGTGAAATATCCGTTTGTTTGTCATACAGAATATATTGTCCAGCTATATTATTCCATGTATATATAATTCTCTGGACTTTTGGATCGAGTGTTGTTATCGGGTTCTCCTCTTTTTTAGTGAAAGTCGCCTGTCTAAAGATACCAATCTGCCGTTCTGCGAGCGCTTGTCCGCAAGTAGAATTCATCTTGACCATCCAATATGAAACCAGATCGTGACTATCTGTTACGGATTTATCCAGAGTCGTAGTCAATTCAAAAAGAAGTCGATAATCGGGGTTTTCATACAGAAGTGAATATTCTTCATATCGGTAGTTTTTATGGACAATGATAGATACGTGATGAAATTCGGTATTTATGATATCCAATGTGGTTTTGTCAATGAAAAAATCGATTACAAAGGCGAATCGTGTAAGACCCTCCTGAAGACTACATAGACTATCGGATAGAATCGTCGGTAGCATAGGGCGTTTACGATCAGGTAAATAGATTGTAGAAATACGATTACTAAAGGATTTCCATAATTGTAAGGTTTCTAACCATACATATACATTTGCAATATAGACGGAAATTTTATATTGGTTCGTTTCTTTGATTGTTTCAATAGAAAATGCGTCGTCGAAATCGGTACTATGTTCAGGATCGATTGTGATAATATTATTAATATGACGGCGGTCTTCAATATGAAAATCAGGGTTCTCCAAAATCTGTTGGATATATTCTTCTTGTGTTTTCTTTTGAATTTCATCGCGCGTTTTATTCGTAAAATCGGTAAGAGAAATATGGAGACTTTTACAATAGAGTTGATATTCATAGAAATGGGTCAATTGGTCAGTATCTCCAATCGTATCCATAATAATCCCCTGTGGATGTTGCTGAGACCATTGATCGAATTTAAACACAATATATTTATTCTTCTGTTGTTTTTGAAATCCTAGACGAATTTCATAGGGAACTAGAAATGCGGGAAGATGGCGGTCATCCGGAATACATTTATAGAGAAGTCGCTTTTTATTCTGGGTTCTCCCATAAGTTTTATTTTGTTCTAATAAAAGAATACCTGCATAATATGCACCAGATCTTACTTCCGAATGTATCATTTCCATTTTTTTTTCGATATTGTCATACAGAATAATATCTTTAGAGAACAGTTTTAGTTTTAATGGATCAATAGGAAGTTCATTGGATACTTGCGGTTGCATCTTATCCATGGGTATAAATTCCCATTCTGTATAATTAGCACTTTGTATCATTACGCGATATTGGGGCATCTTCTCCTTTTATGTATTGAAAAATATTTATATTGTTTTTTTATACGGATATATAAAGACGTATGCGAGAGTTTCAGTTAATAGAGAAAATATTAGTAGTTGGTTTGATTATATCACTAGTATGTAGCATAATAATATGTTATCGTGTATATATTCTTAATGATCATACATTTAAATCGCGGTTTTCTACATGGCAAATGCCGATGATTTTAGCTATTCTTGCAGATCTATATTTTATTCAGGGAAAGGGTTAAAGGTTCTCCAAAACATATAAAGATTATTTCTGTATACTATTACAAAATGAATACGAATACGAGTTTCAAACATTGGATCATTATAAAATTGCCAACGGAAAATATAGATGACAAAACACCGATTGAATGTATATCTAGAATGATTCATACAAATAACGATTATTCGATTGTATATAAAGAGACGATTGATAAAACATATGCATTATGTATGACCTATTATAAAGATACTCTAATTCGCGGGTTTTTATATAAAGATGGTGTAGAGTATACTATAAATAATATGACATTATTTTTGTCTTTACAGATAAAAGGACAATGTTATGATAAAATAGGAATTTGTCATTATGAAGTATAAACAATATAAATATTGAAAAAATATTTATATATATATGTGTGGAATAGTGGGTTATTTAGGTAATGGAAATAGTATTCCGTTTTTATTGAAAGGATTATCACTTCTTCAAAATCGCGGATATGATTCTGTGGGAATTTCATATATTACATCAAATAATATCCAAACCTATAAATATGCATCCACATCCACAAATAACGCAATATCTATATTAAATGAAAATATAACTACAGAGGCTACCTCAACTGTTGGTATTGGACATACACGTTGGGCAACACATGGGGCTAAAATCGATATTAATGCGCACCCACATCATGATCATCTCGATAGAATTTCACTAGTTCATAATGGTATCATTGAGAACTTCCAAGAAATTAAAACGGAGCTTGTCAAACAGGGTTATTCATTCCGGTCTTCGACTGATACGGAAGCGATTTCATTATTGATTGGATCATATATCGATCAGGGACTCTCTATGACAAAATCCATACAAAATACAGTAGATAAATTACGAGGTACATGGGCTCTTGTGATCATTCATCGCGATTTTCCAAATAAAATCTGGTGTATTCGAAATGGTTCTCCTCTTTTATTAGGAATCGACGAAACATTTATTTTAATCGCATCGGAACAAATCGCATTTCAAAATTATATTCAAAACTATATTGTATTGAACGATCACGATTTAATCGAGATATCGTATCAGGATAATATCATACAATATAATAAATGTATGAATCATTATCCACGAAATCAAAAAAATAACGACGAAATTACCTCTATACATCCCACAGGATATACACATTGGATGTTGAAAGAGATTGAAGAACAGCCCGAATGTATTATGCGAGCAATTAATCGCGGAGGTCGAATATTGACAGATGCGACAGTGAAATTAGGTGGATTAGAACGTTTCCGAGATATATTATTAGAAGCGAAACATTTAATCTTATTAGGATGCGGAACATCATATCATTCGGGTCTTTGGTCTACACAATTATTCAAAGGTCTAGAATTATTCGATACAGTATCTCTATATGACGGTGCGGATTTTACAATTCACGATATACCGCGCAATGGGAAAGTAGTTGCTATTTTAATATCTCAATCGGGTGAAACGAAAGATTTACATCGTTGTATTCAAATCATACAAGAGAATAATATTCTTTCGATCGGTGTTGTAAATGTGGTAGATTCATTTATTGCTAGAGAAACCCTCTGTGGTGTATATTTGAATGCTGGTAGAGAAGTTGCAGTCGCATCGACGAAATCATTTACAAATCAATGTATCATCCTATCCCTTATTGCTATTTGGTTCTCCCAAAATAGAGGAACCTTTCTAGAGAGGAGGCAAAAAATCATCAACGATATCTATCAATTACCTTTTCAAATACGAAATATACTATCACAAAGAGAAGTAATAGAAAATTTGTCACACAGGATTTATATGTCTCATTCACTGTTTGTTCTAGGTAAGGGATATGAAGAGGCAGTAGCATTAGAAGGTGCATTGAAAATAAAGGAGGTTACATATATACATGCGGAGGGATATTCTGCATCAGCATTGAAACACGGACCATTTGGACTTATTGAACCTGGACTTCCCATTATTTTGCTGGATAATTCATGTGAATTCCGCGAGAAAATAGAGAACGTCTATAATGAAATTGTTGCAAGAGAAGCGGCGGTTATTCGTATTTCGAACCACGATACTAATAGCGATTTAGTAATAGATAAAAATAAATCCTTCGGTTCTCTATTATCTAATATTTGTTTGCAATTAATAAGTTATTATTGTGCAATAGAAAAGGGATATAATCCAGATTTCCCGCGAAATTTAGCAAAAGTAGTTACAGTAGAATAAATGCATATCCAAAACAAAATAAACGCTTCGCTTCATAATATATAATGAAACGAGTCTATAATAAAAAATCGAAATATAGTGCAAAAGAGGCGGTAATTCCGGCCTCTGTAAAAACCGCCGTTTTCTTGATTATTGTTGAAAGTCCATCGAAATGCAAAAAGATCGAATCATTTCTAGGGGCGGATTATACCTGTATTGCCTCGAAAGGACATCTAAGAAGTATAGAGGGATTGAAATCGATTGATATAAAAAACAACTACCAAATCAAATTCGATGAAATAGACGAAAAAAAACCGCATATCAAATGGATGCAAGGAATCATTGGAAATTTTAAAAAGGAAAATATTATTCTAGCTACCGATGACGACCGTGAAGGCGAAGTCATTGCATGGCATCTTTGTGATATTTTCGGGTTAGATCTCATGAGAACCCGTAGAATTCTTTTCCATGAAATCACAAAAGAGGCTATACAAGAGTCTATAAAAAACCCCACAATTGTAAATATGAATCTAGTACATGCGGGTTTCTGTCGACAGGTTCTCGATATACTCATTGGATTTAAGATATCACCTATCCTATGGAAATATCTCTATAGAAACTCACAGAATGCATTATCAGCGGGTAGATGTCAAAGTCCAGCATTACGTCTTGTGTATGACAACCATATAGAAAAAAAGGGGGAAATACTTATAAAAACGTGGAAAATAACTGGTTTTTTTACGAATCGCGATCTCGAATTCAGGTTCTCCCATTCTTTTGAAGAGGAAGAGGATCTTATCCACTTTCTAGAAAATAGCAAGGATTTTTGTCATAAAGGATCTATTGGTAGTGCGATCTTATCTATTCGAGAACCTCCACGACCATTTCATACTTCGGGTTTATTACAAGCAGCATCATCTAGACTACATATGTCTCCTAAGGAAACGATGTCACTCTGCCAGCAATTATATCAGGATGGCCATATTACCTATATGAGAACAGAATCGCAAGTCTATAGCGAACCATTCTTATTGGAGGTTTCTACATATATAGAAAGTAGGTTCTCCCGAAAAGCTATTGGGAATATAGAAAAGATTTCCAATAGCTTTTCAGGAGATCCTCATGAGGCAATACGTGTTACACATATTGAAGTAGGAACTATCGATGTTGAGAATCGGCGCCTATGTTCTCTATACCGTCTTATATGGGAAAATACAGTAGAGAGTTGCATGGCAGCCGCGAAATATGATGTCATACAGATATCTATATCTTCACCGATATCGGCGAAATTTTACGAAAAATCGGTGGAGATTCCCATTGATCTAGGGTGGAAAGCAGTTGGATGTCGTGAATCACTAGTCGATATACAAGAAGCGACCAAGAGCGAGATCTTCTTCATGACAAACCTAATAGGTTCTCCTATTTCATATTCTTCGATTCTATCGTCCATTTCGATTTCGGGTCGTCATTCCCATTATACGGAGGCATCATTAATAAAGAAACTGGAGGATTTAGGAATAGGTAGACCTTCGACATTTGCAACAATTGTAGATACAAATCTAGAACGTGGATATATGAAAAAAACGGATATCGAAGGTTCTCCATTAATAGCCAAAGAATATTGTTTAGAACGGGGAAAGGGAATTTCAATAGAAGAAAAGACGAGGATTTTTGGAGCAGAAAAGGGGAAATTAGTAATAGAACCAATAGGGATCTTGACTATTGAATTTCTAGTAGGTATGTTTAATGCGCTTTTTTCCTATGATTATACTAGTAAATTAGAAACCGAATTAGACGCTATTGCATCAGGTTCTCTAACCTCTTGGCAAAAAATCTGCGAATCCTGTGTAACCGATATTGAAACAAAGATAAAAGCGGTAAATAAGATAGGCAAACAGGTATATCCTATAGGTACAGAGGGATACGAACTTGTTTTTGAGAAATATGGACCAGTATTACGCAAGGGATCAAAAGAGAACTTTACATTTTATTCTATTAAAAAGGAAATAACGATTGATTTAGGAAAATTACAGCGCGGCGAATATACCCTTGCAGATTTGAAAGAAGAAATGTCAGTAGAATTAGGAGAACACGATGGATTTCCAATAATAGTAAAAGTAGGTCCATATGGAAATTATATAGAATGGAATTCTAAAAAAATAAGCCTGCGATCTTTAGAAAAGCCGATAGGAGAACTCACCAAAATCGACGTCATACAGTTCTTAACAGTAGCAGATAAAGAATCCAGCGAACAAAATAAGAATATATTGCGCGTTATTACACCGGAGATTTCAATTAGAAAGGGGAAATATGGTGCATATATTTATTATATGACAGAGGGAATGTCAAAGCCCACGTTTTATAATATACAAAAATTCAAAGAATCCTATCATCATTGTTCCGCGGAAACATTAATTACATGGATAAATAAAACCTACAATACATCATTTACAATATAGTTATTGTAATATAAAATATGATAATAATATAAATGAGAAAAAAAATAAACGGCGGAGGTATTATGGATATAAAAAATAACATAGTTGCTCCAATGATTGGTTTATTTTTTCGTTATATTCCTCTTATAGCATTATATATTGTTTGTCTAGTTTTTATATTTAATAATTCGACACAATATATTCTCTTTATCTGTCTATTAGTATTGAGCATATTCGGGACTATATTTATCATTCGCGATATATTTTCAATAGAAAAAATATATACTTGTATATTCGGCGTTGGATTAACGGATAAAACGGCAACATGCGATGATACAACCTCTAATTTCTTGAAACTATTTATATTTTCACTTGTCGTCGGGTGTTTATCCCAATTCATATCTCTTGCGATAATACTATCTGTATTTGATTATGGTAGACAAAAATTTACACAGAGTTTTATTGTAAAAAAAATGTCGGGTTTCAATGAATCTCTCTTATATAATTTCAAACAAATGTTTATAGTAGGATCGGCTTTAATACTCATTCTTACATATTTAATTGCATTTTCATATGGTATTAAAGATTTAAGTCCCGAAGACATTCATATCGATTTAATGCGTAAAATAGGCTGTTCTGCGTTATCTCTTACACTACTTGGGATTATTGGTTATGAGCTCTATTTGGCGGTAGAATTTTTGAAAATAAGACAGAAAAATGCGCAATTATATATCGTCACGTAATAATAAGTAAATGCGTATAAATATATAAAAATAAAAATCCTAAAATTTCATAAGAGAATCTCCTATGAAATATTATGAAACACATGCCGAAGAATACATTTCATCGGTCAATCGATATAATATACACCCCGAATTACAAACACTATATGACAAACAATTTCCCAAAATGATCGATCATTTTGATAACATGATTATTTATGGACCATCCGGATCAGGAAAATATTCGCAGGTTCTCTATTTTCTTAGAACATATAGTCCCTCCAAATTAAAATATGAAAAAAAAATGACGATTCAAAATGAAAAACAGACGTATATATATCATATCAGTGATATTCATTATGAAATAGATATGGCATTTCTAGGATGCAATTCCAAGATTCTATGGCACGATATTTTCCTACAGATAGTTGATATTATTTCTGTCAAACAGAATAAAATAGGCATCATTGTATGTAAAAATTTCCATATGATTCATAGTGAATTACTCGAAATTTTCTATAGTTATATTCAACAATATAATACGAATTACCAGCATATTAAAATAAAATTTATAATTATTACGGAACATATTAGTTTTATACCGACGACGATTTTGAATTGTTGTATGGTTCTTCCCATTCAAAAACCGGATCAATCCTCTATTACAAATATAATAAGTTCTCAAAAAATAACCCATGATATTCTATCTATAAATCAAACGAAAGATATTGTAGAATTCAAAAAGAAGATATCAAATAATACGTCTATATCAAACAATTCTTTAAAACAGAGTAAAAAGGTGATAGAGGAAATTGGTCATCATTCTATTTTGAATTTAAAAGAAATCCGTTCGTTTCATTTAATGAAAGAAACTGGTGAAATACCTATTGATATTTTCAATATTATTTGCGATGAAATCATAGAATCTTTGGAAAAGAAGAATAGTTTAGAGTTCACCAATTTTCGCGATTTATTATATAATATTTTGATTTATAATCTAGATATTGCGGATTGTGTATGGTATATTTTGATTCACTTTATTAATACCGAACAAATAAAGGGACAGGATATTTCCGATATTATAGAAAAAACACATCTATTTTTAAAATATTTCAACAATAATTATCGCCCGATATACCATTTAGAGAGTATTATGTTTTATATGATAAGTAAAATTCATCATTATGACATCCCAGAGAATAACAACGCGAGAACAAGCGTTGAAGGTTCTCGAAATAAGCGAACCAAATCCTAATGAGGAAACGATTATAAGACAATATCGCACATTAGCATTAAGATATCATCCGGATAAACCATCAGGATCTAGTGAATCGTTTCATATGCTTACAGAAGCATATGATATTTTGCGCGATGAAAAACAATATATAACGGATAATCCAATAAAATCATTCGTTTCCTATATTTTTGAAAACTATAAATCGAATAAATTAATATTGATTATTATAGAAAAGATTATTCTTTATTGTGAAGAAAAATCATTGGCTTTATTGGAAAAAATAGATCCAGCTTTATTAAACAAAATACGCGAAATTATTGAATTACATCGCGAAATATTTACAGTTTCGGATCGGTTTTTAGATTCTCTTCAAGAAATGATTAATAAAAAATCTTTAGTGGGAGAACATATTATTTTAAACCCTTTTATAGAAGATCTATTCGAAGAACATATATATAAAATGACGGTTGAATCCTCTGTATTATTGATTCCTTTATGGCATCATCAGCTCATTTATGATCATCCAACAATAAAAGAGAAAGAGTTATTAATAGAATGTTTTCCTATTCTTCCAGATAATATTACAATTGATTCACATAATAATATTCATTGTTTTGTCATACAGAATTTATATGATGTGTTTTATACGGGGTCATTTACATTTGCTATAGGTGGTCGGTCTTTTACAGTATATTCGGGTACTTTGCATTTAAAAGAGGAGCAGGAATATATTATAAAATATTGTGGTATTTCTAAAATAAATACGAGTAATATTTATGATTGTAGTAAAAAAAGCGATATTATTATCCATCTGCGATTGTTTATACCGCGATGAATTGTATTTTTTCTATATAGTATATCGAATAAAAAATATATACATATATTTTTTATTTTTATAGACCGTTCGATTTTTTTGTGATTTTTTATGCGGTAACCTTCTTGACTACCTTCTTGACTACTTTCTTAACAGGAGCTGGTTCTGGTTCTGGTGTTTGCTGAGCAACCGGTGCTTGCGGTGGCGCAGGAGCTTCTCCTTCGTTATCACTATCATCTACTTCAACAGATAATGGTGCTTGTTTGACTGGAGCAGGCTTAGGTGTAGGCATAGGCATAGGCACATCGTCATCAACAGGTTCATCATCTTGCTGTTCCAACACAACGCGATCATCAGTTGACAGCTCGATCTGGCATCTACCTGGTGGAGGTGCCAAACTCTCGGTTCGCTTGACAACTACCTGCTTCAACTTCCAGATGATTCCCCAACTACTTCCAACGATCCAAACACCGCCACATTGGATAAGACAAACGACTTGACTCAACTTTGGTACAAAATCCATAGGAGTCAAATCACTACCCTCCTCTGCAGGAAATAGGAGATTGCACTTAGTATCATAGATCTCCACCTCCCACTTACCATCATAGCATGCAACCTTCGGCTTAATAGACGGAGGCTTAGATAGATCAGGCTTCTTACTATCCTTGATCTTAGAATACTTAAGTGATGAGAAGAATGATTCCTCCAAACCATCACGGGATCGCTTCTTACCGAACCACAGCTCGCTATTAGTAACAGCATCGTTCTTGACCTGTTCCTCGAATGCCTTGAACTTCTCTAGGAACATTTCGCATTCAGGAGTCTTATACTCCTGATTCGGGAAATTCAAACTGATCGAGAATCTGTTATTGGAGACACCCTCATCATCAGTATAATCGCTAATACCCCAAGTCATCATACTAGGAGTTTGCAACTTTAACCAACGCTTATTACCAGGATAAACAAGCTCTATAGTAGCACCACCTTGCTTACTAATCTTAGGAGGCTTAGGGTAACTAATGCTATTAGGGTTCCAATCGGCAATATTGACCTTATCGGTAGTAGAAGTAGTAGACGCGGACTTAAACGAAGACATAGTAGACTAGGTATAATATATATACTATATATGGTCTCACTTTTAAATCAATTTTTTTTATTTTATTAAAAAACAACTTGCGCTCTCGTATACAACGTTTTCATGATCCGTAGTAAATATATAGGCATTTTTAAAAAATCAAATTATCGTCTATTTAAAAAAAAAGGAATAGAGATAAATCCCCACTGCTATATATAGAAAATCCTATTAAAAAATATGTTATCGAAATTAGCCTATAATTATAGTGAGGAACTAGAAAATAAAATAATACCGGTTTGTCATACAGAAGATTCAGGGCGTGTTTCTAATTATTTAAAAATATATAAAACTCATAAAACAGATAAAAATCTAGCAAGATTTAAAATACCCGAATTGAAAAACATTGCAAAACACTGCGGATTAGCGTCGTATTGTAAAAAGGCAATATTAATTGAACGAATAGAAAATTATTTTCAACGATCAATTCATTGTGAAAAAATACAGAAAGTATTTCGCGGTAGTCTTGTTCGTCGATGTTTAGCTTTACGAGGCCCCGCTTTAAAAAACCGGTCAAACTGTGTAAACGATACGGATTTCATTACATTAGAACCTCTATATGAAATACCTATCTATGCTTTTTTTTCCTATAAAATAAATTCATTTATTTATGGTTGCAATATGTATTCTTTAGCGGAATATATAAAAAAAAATGGCGTGAAACAACAACCATATAATCGTTCTCCATTTCCCGATGATATAATAAACAATTTCACACATTTATATCAAATCACAAATATTCTGTATGAAAAAGCGAGGGATGTCACACAGGATCAATTATTGGTAATGGATACTAGAGAAACTGAAAATATCGAACAACAAGTGCGTATGAAATTAGAGTCAATTCGATCGAAATCGATAGAACTTCGTATACAAGAGTTGTTTATGGAAATCGACTATTTAGGTAATTATACGAATAGCTTATGGTTCTCTCAATTGACTATTGATAAATTTATTTATTTTTATAGGAAATTATTTTCAATATGGGGACGTTTACCGGAAGATGTAAAAAAGAAAATATATATTTTAGGACATCCCTTTGCTGGATATCAGCGAGATGGTGCTTCTTTTAGAGATATTCAATATATACAAGAGGCTTGTCTATTTGTATTTGAGAATTTTGTATATGGATCGAATGATATAGAATATCGTAAGATAGGTGTTTTACATGCATTATCCGCATTAACAGTTGTATCTATAGGTGCTAGAGATTCGATGTACTGGTTATATGAATCTTTAGGATAAATATTTATTATGTTCTATGGGTAGTTTTTATTATAATATACTTATTATCTATTATTAATATATAATGAGTTCAACTACAGAAGAAAATAAGAAGAATGAACCTGAAAAACCTACTGAATCGCCAGGTATTATTTCTAGTATTACTGATTCTTTAGGAATTACTGATTCCAAAAAAGACGAAGGATCAAAAGAAGAAAGTAAAGGAGAAGAAGTACCAATTGTAAACGTTGTAAAACCAGACGAACCGTCTACTTCTGTGGAAACTGAAACTACGCCTACAACTGAGGAACCGACCGTGGAACCGACCGCTGAACCGACCGCTGAACCGACCGTAGAACCTGTAGTAGTACCCAAAATAGAAAAGACAGGAAAAAAGAAGAAGCATACTAAAAAAATGCTATTCAAAAATAAAAGAATACAAAACCTATTAAAAAAAATGAAGACATCGAAAAAGACAGAAGATCAATTATTAATAGAGTTAGATGATATCATAAATAAAAAGATAGATATCGAAATTAAAAAGCACAATGAAATGATAAAATCTCTAAGAGAACAAAAAAGTATGTTGATAAATAAAATTAAAAAAGAATATACAAAAAAATCGGCGAATTATCCTGAAATAGGAATGAGTCATAAAAAATCGCGAAAAGCCAAAAAAGCGAAGCCCATGGAAAATATACCAGCAGTTATGCCTGAACCCTCGCAACAATTAATGTAATACCAACTGTAATATAGTGTCCATATTATTAAATAAATATATATTTGCGTTAAAATACTTAAAAAAGACTATCTATAGTATTATATAAAATGGTTCGTGCTGTTAAGACTACCACCCCTGCTGCCCCTGCTCCTGCTGCCCCTGTATCTGATAAGGTTAAGGCCCCTAAGGCCACCAAGGCCCCTAAGGCTGCTCCTGTTGTCCAAGAGCCTGTTGCTCCTGTTGCCCAAGAGCCTGTTGTTGAGTCCGTCGATGATGCTTCTACCCCTGTCCTTTCCAAGCTCACTGAGTTTGGTGCTAAGATCCACCAGCTTACTACCCTCCTTGCTCTTTTGAAGACTGAGTACAAGAGCTTGGAGAAGGCTGTTACACGTGAGATGAAGAACGCCCAGAAGGCTTCTAAGAAAAAGAAGCGCAGCTCTGGAAACAGACAGCCTTCTGGTTTTGTCAAGCCTACTCTTATATCCGATGAGCTCGCTGCTTTCCTTGGAAAGGATAAGGGATCACAGCTCGCCCGCACTGCTGTTAGCAAGGAGATCAATGCCTACATTGTTGCTAACAAGCTTCAGGATGCTGCCAATGGCCGCAAGATCAATGCTGATGCCAAGTTGGCTAAGCTTTTGAAACTCGAGAAGACTGATGAGCTTACCTATTTCAACCTCCAGAGATACATGAAGCACCACTTTGTCAAGACTCCTGTTGCATAAATATATAAAAAACTAAAAAAACCCAAAAAAAACCCTATAAAAACCCTATAAAAACCCAATAAAAACCCAAAAAAAAACCCACAAATAAAATAGTATATCTATATACTATTTTATGAAAGACATTTATAATAACAATTAAATATAAAATAGTATAAAAACAAATTCACGATTAATACCTATATGACAGATACCACAAGTACTGATAATATTAAGTTCCAGATTATAGAAGAGGAAAAATCACACATAGAAAATGAAGAAAAAAATCATAAATTCAATAGAGAAAGTGTTAATTTAGAAGAACAAATAAATAAATTAATAAAGAATAAAAATCCGTTACTTTATATTCTTACACCATGTTTCAATGGAACTTGTTATGTAAATTATATGATCTGTTTAATTAATACAATAGAAGTATTCAAAAAATTTGGCATCGGTTTAAAAGTAGAATTTTGCAAAAACGACAGTCTCGTATCTCGAGCACGTAATAATTTAATCGCAAGAGCTATGACTGATTATAAAGCAACCCATTTTCTATTTATAGATAATGATATTTCATGGGACCCTATTGATATTCTTAAATTATTATTAGCAGATAAGGGACTTATTGGTGGCATTTATCCTTTGAAAAACTACAATTGGTCGAATCTAATAAAGGATAATAATAATCCATATAATTCCAACGTTGTTCAAAGTATGCTAATGAGAAAAAATGAATCCATCTTAAAAGATTTGGTAAGTGATGAGTCTATGATTCAGTATAATATGCTCCGTTATAATGTAAATTATCTAAATAATTCCATTCAAATCGAGAATAATATCACTAAAGTAAAACATCTTGCAACCGGATTTATGATGATACGCCGTGATACAATCGAGAGAATGATGCGAGCATTTCCATCTACAAAATATGTAGATGATGTTCAGTTCTTAAAACCAGAAGAAAATGCAATGGCATATGCACTCTTCGACTGTGGAGTCGAAGAAGGCCATTATTTCTCAGAAGATTGGTTATTTTGCGACCGATGGTCAAAAATGGGAGGGGAAATTTTTATAGATATTTCGATCAATTTAATACATACTGGTATAGAGGATTATCGCGGATCATATTTAGCATCGTTAATATAATCGATAGATTATTGACCGGTGGTAATATAATCGATAGATTATTGACCGGTGGTAATATAATCGATAGATTATTGACCGGTGGTAATATAATCTATACCGGTGGTAATATAATCCAGTCTCATCTAGAAACTCATATAAATACAAACCCATATGGTAACATCGTTTCCTGTATTTTATCCATTTGAAAACAACTTTTCGTTTGTTTCATATATAAATCCAAATATATATGTAACTCAGCTTTATGAAGTACTGATATAAATTGATCACATAAATTTATAAATACGGTCTCCTGTATACACTTATATGTAATTTCTAGCCAATAGTACCAATTCGGTGTATCATCGGTAACGGTATTTTTATATTCGTAATAATAGTCCAATGCTTGTTTCATTCCAATAGAACAAAGAGACGAATAATCGGTACCTAATAAAATCAATATCTGTGTAAAGTCATACAGAGATTCTATACGAAGATCGGTAATAATTGCCTCTGTTGAATAGAGAACCACCTCTTTTCTCATCATACTCATATTTCGCAAAATACGTGGACACCCGTATAGAAACATATCCATATCATCTGTAAGACAAGCCCATGCAATTCCTGATAATACAAAATATGCACATAATTCATCGGCTTCGCCCTTAGCTTCGAAATAGGAGAACCCAAAGGCATCCATTAAACGTTTCGTTTCGACTAAATTCGCATCTTTCAATGTCACCATCCTCTTTTTAAGGGAATCGAGTTTGTCTTGAACATCTATATTAGTATTATCGATATCTGGTCGATTAATAATATCATTATATTCTATTTCGGCCGCTTTTTTATCCTGTCGTCTTTTTTTAATAAGATCCCATTTTTCCGGTGGTGGTTTCCCATCAAAAATGAAAATCGGCGTAATCTGATAATGATAAAACAAACCTAGAAATAAATAGAGATGTTCCATATAACATCCATCTGTTAAAAACTTGTAAATATAAATACTAATATCGACTACGATTGTTTTCCCTTCTAATTCCTTTAATCCTATTTTTTTGATAGAATCCGGAGAACAATGTTTCAATAAATATTGGTTTAGATATTTAATTCCCATATAGGTTTGGTACTATTTTAGTAATGCGGGATTCTTCGATCAATTTTATCGGGTTTGTCATACAGATTGCTTTGTTTGTTTCTATCATCGAAAAAAATATAGTGTGATATAGTAGAGAATCCAATGCATTCGCAAGCAATACACCTACAATCCTTTGTGAAAACGCAATTGATCCCTATTCTAAAGCCATTTCCAGACAATCGTTTATCTTGTACTAAGGAAAGCGAGATATTTCTTAAAAGGATTTTATTTTATATACAAGAGGCACGTTCGGCGTTTCACTTAGAGAACCTAGAAGTGGAAGAATTGTTTTTTTCAAAAACCCAAGATTTCCCCCAGAATCCTAATTATTCTTCTATTCCTAAGGATATTCGGGATAGTATCGAAGGTTCTCCAAAGGTCGGTCGAAAGATCCGTTTTGAAATAAAGGGGCGTATATTTACCGTGTTTTTTTTGATTCCTATAGAAAGCGGAATCAAATCCCTACCGAAAAAATGGAGTATTATAATCAATCGCGAGATCCGTAGGATATGGGATTGGTTCTATGTAGCCTCGTTTTATAGTTCGGGGATTTCGTGTTCTCCAAGTATCGATATTTTTCTCTATTGGACCGATCATAAAAAGGAATTACCGAGAACCTATAAAGAGGATATCATAGAAAGGGTGGAATTGAAAGAGACCAATATAAATACGGGGTTTACGATTGCTTGTCCTAGAGAAAAAAATGAGATTTGTATTTTCCGGTGGGAAGAATGGTATAAGGTTCTCATACATGAATCATTTCATTCGTTGGGTTTCGATTTTGTATATTTAGATCCCGAACCGGTAAAAAGGGGGTTATATGCTATTTTTCCCATTCATACAAAAATCGAGTTATCGGAGTCCTATAATGAATTCTGGGCGGAGTTCTTACAGATTATATTTTTATGTTATAAACCCATATATCGAGAAGGTTCCGTTGAAAAATCGGGGGTATTTGCGGCGGTTTTTAAAAAAATGGCGGGATTGTTAAATCTGGAAGTCGCCTTTTCCCAGTTCCAAGCCACTAAAGTTCTCTATTATTATGGTTTGTCATACACCGATTTATATTTACCCGATAAAGGCGCATTACGCCGTCATAAATATAAAGAACAATCGGGGGCATTTGCCTATTATATATTGAAAACGATTTTTCTTAGTTATTGGCCGCAATTTATCGATTTATGTATTCAACAAAATAAGGGTTCTCTGGTTATCAAAAAAACACAGGGATCGGTTCTCTCTCTGGTTTCTTTCATAAAGGGTTATTATAATAAGGAGGAATTCGTTGATCGAATGTTAACTCTTTTAAAATGGATCGGTGAACACCGGTATATACCCGAAATAAAAACGTTACGATTTACGCTCACAGAATAATGTGGTGGGATTATAATAAATAACAAATAAAACAAATATAAAGAGGTTTTTCTATATAACAATAGAAAGCCCAGATGCCATATTTCAAAGTATTTTATTTAGAGGAATATTGCAATACTTCTAGTAATACCGATCACCGAATAATGGTTCTGTATGACCCAGAAGAGAGCCATTTCTATTATTATGGCACGCGTAATCGCAAGAATTCTACTTCGAATAAGTTTAATGAATACTCTGGTTCGTATTCATATGATCAACTATTTTCCTTTATTGCATTTTTGAATTATGTGTTAGATGGTAATAGTTCTTTGATAACGAGTGAATTGTATGAAGTATTTATTCATGAAAGGGAGTATGCGAGTTTATCGTTTACGTCTCTCTATAATAAATGCAATAATGGAAATATATTGTCGGCATACGATAAGCAACCAAATAAGGATGGGTATTTAGAAGGATTGTTGAATATTCTGGTTTGTTTTTAAATATAATTATATTATATATTTATGAGTGATTTAACCGATTTATATGAAAATAAATATGACACTTCTATAGAAGAAGATTCGAATAAATTCAAAGAAATTCAAAAGAAAATACAAGAACTAAATAAGAAAAAAAAAACATGAAGCTTTAATAAAATTTTTATCTACCCGACCTGATTATGATTCTGATGATGAAACTAAAGAACATCCAGAAATCAATCTAAAAAGAGGAGGAAAATCTAGACGTAGAAAAAATAAGAAAACCAAGAAATCGAAAAAACGTACTAGACGATTTAGGAAATATCATTGAATATAAAATCAATATAAAGAATCATATATATACTACCTTGTGGGCAGATGTCCGAGTGGTTCAAGGAGCCAGACTTAAGATCTGGTAGTATACGTACTGCGTGGGTTCGAACCCCACTCTGCCCATTATTTTCATACAGTATTCCAATACTTTATGAAAGCAACATAATATAAATACCCGTTCTAGATTTGTCCTACAGAATCATTATTATTATTCGACCGCAATCTTTTTTCGAACCGTCATTAATTCATGATCATATTGAGGTATCTCTTTAGGAATAAAACGTTTGAGAACCGCATTACGTGTTCCTAATAATATCTCTTTTAAATCCAAATTCTGCGAAAATTTCGCATAAAGTGCCTTTTCTCTCTCTTCCGTTTTACGCGGTCCATAAAAATCGGGATCTACGCGAATAGTAAGAGGTCTTAATTGGATGATTTGAGAACCCTTTTTATAAGACCCCTCTTTCGATCCTGCGAATTTTGCCAGATCCACATCTTTACAAAAATCGCTATTAGAATCCAATGAAAAGAGTCGATAGAAATCAGGATGATGTTTCTTGAATTTAGCACCCTGATAATAATGCTCTACCGATTGCCATTTCATCTGGTCTATTGTAAAAATCGCAGGATAAGAATCGTCAAGTATTTTACGCCATGCTTTATTTTTCTTTAAGTTCAAAAATGCATATTGATCCCGATTTTTCATATTCAATTTCTCTTTAGGGCCTTTTCCTACAGATTTAGATATTGATTTATCATAATAGACCAATACGGTCGATTTATCAATATGGTCATCTAGAGTATTATCTTCGTCTTCGGAATCCGAATCGTAATGTACAAGACCCCCCTTGATGCCTAGCTTACTAGCAAAATCTTTGAATTCGGGGATCAAATGAAAATCACCTGCATTACGCTCCATACATTTTCTTGTTACTAATATCTTGATATCATAGGGTAATTCATCAAAGCGAAGAACGCGTTTATATTTGAAGGGAATCAAATCGTAATGAGTGTCAATATTACTTAGAATTATATAATGATCGGGTGTAAAGACAGTATCGGCATCTTTTTTACCGATTCTTTTATGACAAAGGAGTACATTGTTTTCATCCCCCTCTTCATATTCGGTCTGCGATAGAATAATAAACTTCGTATTCAATTTCTTTTCCATAATAGAAATGAGCGATAGATCTATAGGAAATTCGGGGCTAATAATCACTTTTCTAAATTTTTCGATTGTATCAATTCCCTGCATAAAACTGACTTCCGCTAACATTTTATCGACCATTTGGATTTCTTCTTTTAGATCATTATATTTAATAGCTATAGCATTAGCCTGTTTGATCAACTCATTTTTCTGCGCTTTATCTGCAGTTTTCATAACACGATTCTTCAATTCTTTATTTGACGCATGGAGTTCGCGTTTTTCCTTTTCAATAGTCGCTTTTCGTCCCTGATGATAGGAATACAAATCCAAATATTCTTGGAAAATCGATTCACTAATTTCACTAGATAATGATGCGCGTAGTTTTTCAATAGTAGTAATATATCCTATTTGACGAAACGCTAGAACAATTGCCTCAAAAAAGCTATTAGTACCTTCGATAGTTTCTAACAATTGGTAATGATTATTACGCATATATTTCTCAATCCAAGGTCCATATGGATCGCGTTGATATTCCTTTTTCGACTTTGCGGCCTGTTCTTTTGTTTCTTCCATAAGTCGGTCGGGTCGTTTTACCGTTTTATCGTATTCGAAAATACCGTCTTTTAAAATACGATCGCTAATTACCACCGATGTATCTCTTTGTATATCTTCTTGGGATAGATCAAATGGCGAGTCCTTTTCTTCTTCTTCTTCACCGGATTCTTGTGAATGAGATTCAGTAACTTTCTTTTGTACAAATTGCTCTTCCAGTTCGGCAATAAGTGCTTTATTGACTTCGACATTGATTTCTTCGAAAAAGGGTCGATCGGAAAAACTATATAAAATAAGTTCACCTAATCGATTTAGATCCAAATCGCCATCGCTATCTAAAAAGGTTCTCCAACGTTCCGCAGCGACCTCTTTTTGACTCTCATATTCGAATGCCCCTATTTGGACTTGCACATATTCCCGATTCATAAGATATACGGGAAAATAATAGTGTCGAGGTTTCGTTACTAATTTGCGTTCTTTTCCTAGAGAGATCAATACCTGTTTATCGTAGATTTCAATAGTATACACAGGAGAATCGTATCCAATATCCTCTTCTTCTAAACCGCGATTTTGCTCATAATACATATTCTTCTGCATACTTAGATAAATAAACTATATATAGTATATTTATTTTCTTTTGTCATAAAGATATTGTTGTCGGGGGGTATGCGAAAATATATATATCTTTTATATAGAAACGATGATAGAGTTTCCTATTAAAACATTGGGATCTTTACTTGGATGGTTTATTGGATTAGGGGTTCTCATCAATGCCATAATTTTTGGGATAGGATTGAATAGAACAAGAGAACGTGGATTACCATCAGGAGCTATTATAGGTACTATATGGCTTATATTGATCGGTTGTATGGCATATGCCCAATGGCTTCTCATACAGAGTTGTGATTTAATATGGGTTCAGTGGCTAATACCCTCTCTATTTTTATTTTGTGTTTTATACCCCGTATATACTTTAGGATTCCGCAGTAAAAAAATCAGTATGATTACGACGATTTTTACCGTTCTATTTTCGCTTACAATTGTCAATATTTTATATGAATTTAATTGGATTTCAGCGGCATTGATTAGTCTAACAACATTATGGACACTCTATGTTTCCTATATGACTATTTCATTATAGAGCTGCTTGTGTTTGTAATTGCGGTGGATACATTTCTTGTAGTTTATTAATAGCATAATTTCCTGTATATAATCTAACCAAATAATCTAAAACTATTCGCGTTGTTCCGTAGGTTTTAGCCACATCAGCTAAACATTCATTTGCATAATCTATTATATGATTTATCTCGAAAAACATATCAGTATTGATATTGTTTGTAGGGACAGTATCTATATATGCAAGAAATCGATACATAATATCGGTAACTACATTCACTACAATATCGAAAATAGCCGAATATTCTTGTGATTTATGATGTCGTTTATCATCGCGTTGTAATTGTAATTTGAAATTAGCTTCAGTAATATCATTTGTTAGATACTGTATTCTAAGCTCTTGATTTCTACGGTCATATGCTTCTGGTCTAGGTGGTCGTTCTACTATAGATAAATGTATTGTATTTCGAATAATTCGATCGACTGTAGTCAAAATCGTTCGAAAATTAGAGGAACTCGCATGTTTTCTCCTAAGAATCGCCGAAATATTTTCATACAGATAATGATTGAGTTCGCGATTATTACCGCAAGGATTATCACCGGCTTCTCTTGGGATCTCACCATTGTTTGTACGCCGCATCCATTCATAATAATGTGGATTATGAATACGATTTTCGATAGCACCCGTACGCCAACTGAATGCTGTATGACAATTTGTACACCACATTTGATCGCAGTTTCTTACTACAGTATAATCTTGTAATATAAATCGATGATTATGATTGATTTCCCAACCATAATACGTACCTGTTCCTTGTGGAATAATTTGTAAATAAGATAGTACACCTTTAGTAGTATATCCACAAAAATGATCTTTTTCTATTTGCGGAAGATTTATAAAGTCTTCTACTTTGATTTCATAAGTTTTCGATGAATTTGACATTTGTAATACCAGAGTATGTTGACTATTTACTGTGTAGGACATTCCATTTAATTGATTGATTTGATATAACTGATCCACCCCAGTACAGAGATCAAGTACAGTTCTTGGTTTACTATCATCGCCTACTAAAATATCACCTATACAAATATCTTGGGACATTTTAATAGATCCGTTATAGAGAAGAATTGGTGTATCTCTACTAAAACATCCATCGATCTTGAAAATCCCTTCACCGCATTTAGGACAGGGCTTTGTATCACGGGCTAAGAGTTGTGCCGTTGCTACATTATCGGGATTACATTCATGTACTTCATCGCGAGTATATCCCTTGACAACATGACAGTCAGGACAGGTCCATTTCTCACAGACACCGCATTTCCATGCTGTACTTAGGAACCCACGGCAATTCTCATCAGGACAAGCACGAACAAACGAAGTACGCTCTTTTTTATTAGGATTCGCCATAATCCTATGTTTTTCTTCAAACATACCCTGTATTTCTCTACGAATTTCGACGATTAATTTTTCCTTTTCTCTAATAAGAACATCTATACGTTTACATTCATTACGGGCTTCGATAATAGGCTGAGTAGCGGGGAGGAGAGCCTGTTCTCTCTGGAATAATAAGTTCTCCCTATGTTCTTTTAATTGTCCAGTAATAAAGGATAGTGGGAATGTATCACGAATAAATTTACGGGTCCATTCGCGACCACAATCAGGATTCATACATTTCACTACAGATTCATTTAAAATATAGGTTCGACAACAGGTTTGACAGGCCTCGAATGGACAATATAGACATTTGATATTTGCGTGTGTAGTTTTATTTAACTTTTCAGCGCAAATAATACAGGTAGGTACCTGTTTTTTTTCTCTCTGTTTTTTTTCATTAGTAGTTGACATTATAAAATATATATTCTCTTGTATATATACTTTTTCATTCAATTTTTTTTTATACCATCAAATAATTAAGCCTTTTACAATGATACAAGGTCCTTATATTTAAAAATCGCACGACTAGAAATACTAGCAAATTCCTTCAATTTCCATTCCGACATTTCTCGAATCTTTTGTAAAATCTCCTGTCCCCTTTCATGTTGTTTTATAAGAGAAGCCATAGGTGAAAAAATAATAAAAAGATGCTCTGTAAGTTCCTCGACTTCATTCGTTTTTTCCGGCATTCGAATATATTCGAAGATCGTTTGTTGTATGTCATACAGAATGTTTATGACTTTATCGATCGATACTACTGCATTTTTAACTAAATTGGTGATAAAAAGCGAGATAGCTTTCATAGCATCGTTCGTTTTATTATTAGCACAATAAGCATCATAGTCGACATTTTGATCAACGAAACGGATGCTATGTAACCGATTCATAAATCCCTCTAGGAAATCCGCCAAAATTTCGTGGAAAATCTCGTATTTTTCGGCGAGTTCTTTAAATAATTTTGAATATATCTCGGAGAAAAACTTATTAGTACTAGCAATATCGAAAATCATATGGGCAATCTGTTGCATCTTGGTAGGTTCTGTGATAGAATCCATTTTCTGGAAAATAATATCGCGATTCTTTTCATAGTTATTTTGCGATAATTTATTAAGAGAACCGCGTATTTCCGTCTCTGGTCCGTCCTTTTCTTGATTTATGACAGTGGTTTTAAATGATCGCACGCTTTCCCAATCTTGCAATTGTTGGTTATTCTTTTTATTATGTCTATTGTGTTGCTTTTTATGATCATTCATAGATGAAACTTTTGTATAAACGGTTTGAACCGTTACTCCTAATTGTTTCATGATTTTATCGAGAATCGGTTTTACTGACTCTGGAAGAATAGTGGATGTATTTTCTTCAATAATCGTTTGGTAATCAGTTAGAGTATAAAACATCTCGATTCTCTATACTTATATAGAGACTTCGGTTTATATATTTTTTATATTATTATTATTATTATTATTATGTCATACAGAACGAATAAATTATATATGGAAAACAGGTTAAATATAAATTTCTTAAATATATTATTAACGGATGTCGGGTAGTGAAGAAGATATAAATAGTATAG
>Ga0214921_10003415_pt1 | contig 24305 bp, 19 predicted proteins | sample LL1505_MetaG_FD_177992 | JGI IMG/M metagenome (GOLD analysis project Ga0214921, IMG submission 177992) | Freshwater microbial communities from Lake Lanier, Atlanta, Georgia, United States - LL-1505 | ecosystem: Environmental > Aquatic > Freshwater > Lake | place: USA: Georgia | collected...
GGCCGCCTTGCCCGTTGGCCTGTGGAGCAGGAGAAAGTAACTCATGGCACGTATCGCGGGTGTTAACATCCCGACAAACAAGCGCGTAGTGATCGCGCTTCAATATATCCACGGCATTGGTCAGGCCAAAGCCAAGGAAATCGTCACCAAGCTGAACATCGCTGCTGAACGCCGCGTTCAGGATCTGTCGGATCAGGAAGTCTTGCACATCCGTGAAACGATTGATGCCGACTATACGGTGGAGGGTGACCTTCGCCGCACAACGTCGATGAACATCAAGCGTTTGATGGATCTCGCCTCTTATCGTGGCCTGCGCCATCGTAAGGGTCTTCCGGTTCGTGGCCAGCGCACGCACACAAATGCGCGCACCCGCAAGGGTAAGGCGAAGCCGATCGCGGGTAAGAAGAAGTAATTTTTGGGACAGTCCGGGGGACTGTCCGGCAAAAATTACTCAACATCAGCTGTTTCAGTATTCGAGATAAAGTCAGGATTTCCTTATGGCACGCGAACCTCAACGCATTCGTCGGCGAGAGCGCAAAAATATCACGGCCGGCGTCGCTCATGTGAACGCCAGCTTCAACAACACGATGATCACCATCACCGACGCACAGGGCAATGCAATTGCTTGGTCCTCTGCGGGCATGTGTGGTTTTAAGGGTAGCCGTAAATCGACGCCTTATGCCGCTCAGGTTGCAGCAGAAGACGCGGGCAAGAAGGCCGCCGAACATGGCGTGCGCACCCTTGAAGTCGAAGTGAAAGGCCCCGGCTCTGGCCGTGAGTCCGCGCTTCGTGCGCTTCAGTCGGTTGGGTTTACGATCACCGCGATCCGCGACGTGACGTCGATCCCGCACAACGGCGTTCGTCCGTCAAAGCGTCGCCGCGTCTAATCATGTCATGCCGGCCACGCCGCATTGGCGTTGGTCCGGTTCATGCAAGTTTCAATCGGTGGCAGGCGGACGCGCTTCCCACCCAATCCCAAGGGGAACACCGTGGCAGTCAATCTTAAGAACTGGCAGGAACTGAAAAAGCCCGACACCCTGGACAAGAAGGCAAGTGGCGATCCGCTGCGCAAGGCAACCTTTGTTGCTGAGCCGCTGGAGCGCGGCTTTGGCCTGACGCTTGGCAATTCGCTGCGTCGCGTGCTCTTGTCCTCGCTTCAGGGCGCGGCTGTGACCGCGATCAAGATTGAAAACGTCCTTCACGAATTCTCGAGCCTTGCTGGCGTGCGCGAAGACGTGACCGACATGGTCTTGAACGTAAAGCAAATTGCACTGCGCATGCAGGGCGAAGGCCCGAAGCGGCTTCAGCTGTCGGCCACCGGCCCGGCTGCCGTAACGGCGGGCGACATTGTCGTGTCTGGCGATATTGAAGTGATGAACCCAGAGCTGGTGATCTGCCATCTCGATCAGGGGGCAACGCTCAACATGGAACTGACGGCGGATATCGGTAAGGGCTATGTCGCTGCCGCATCCAACCGTCCGGCAGATGCGCCGATTGGCCTCATCCCGATTGACGCGCTCTATTCGCCCGTCCGTCAGGTGTCGTACAAGGTGGAAAACACCCGTGTCGGCCAAGAACTGGATTATGACAAGCTGACGCTGACGGTGGAAACCGATGGCACAGTGACCCCGGAAGATGCCATCGCCTATGCCGCGCGCATCCTACAGGATCAGTTGCAACTGTTCGTTCACTTTGACGAAGCACTGGCCCAATCGGCTCAGCTCATCGGCATGGCACCTGCCACCGCCGCATCTGAATCGTCGAGCGATAACAACCAGATCAACCGCTTCCTCCTCAAGAAGGTGGATGAGCTTGAACTGTCGGTCCGTTCGGCCAATTGCCTGAAGAACGACAACATCATCTATATCGGTGATCTCGTTCAGAAGACCGAAGCTGAAATGCTCCGCACGCCCAACTTCGGCCGTAAGTCCTTGAATGAAATCAAGGAAGTGCTGTCGTCCATGGGCCTGCGTCTCGGCATGGACATCCCCGGATGGCCGCCCGAGAACATTGAAGACATGGCCAAGAAGCTCGAGCAAGAGTTACTCGGGTGATCTTTCTCCTTCTCCCTTGACGGGAGAAGGATACGCTGCCTTGGCGGCTTGTCCGCCTAGGCAAAGTTGGAAGAGGTTAAGCCAGAGCGAGCCGCGCAGCGCAGCAGCGCGGCGGTTCGCAGAAGCGAACGCGACTGGCCGGCCAGCGGCGGAAACGCCGTCTGACGTCACGGGATTTACTCCCGTGACAGGCCGGGTCAGCGAAAAGGGCAAAAGGGCGGTGGCCCACACCAACACCGCCTGGCGAGGGGTACCTTATCCGGCCCCCTGACGAACGAAAGGAAGAAACATGAGACACCGTAGTGGCGGCCGCAAACTTCAACGGACTTCGGCCCACCGTATCGCGCTTTTCCGCAACATGTCGGCAGCGCTGATCAAGCATGAACAGATCACCACCACCTTGGCCAAGGCGAAGGAGCTTCGCCCCTATGTGGAAAAGCTGATCACCTTGGCGAAAAAGGGTGGCCTGTCCAACCGTCGTCTGGCCCATGCCCGCCTGTTGGATGATGCCCAGCTGATCAAGCTGTTCGACGTTCTGGCAGAACGCTACAAGGATCGCGCCGGTGGCTATACCCGCATCGTGAAGGCCGGCATCCGCGCCTCTGACGCGTCGCCCACCGCCATCATCGAACTGGTTGACCGTGATGTCAGCGCCAAGGGCCAAGATAGCGGCCCGGTGATGACCGCAGACGATCTGGAAGACGCCGCCTAAGCGCAGCGCCTCTTGAGTGAGATAGAAAAGGCCCTGCAGCGATGCGGGGCCTTTTTTGTTTGGAAGAACCCACCCCCAACCCCTCCCGCTTGCGGGAGGGGAGCGAGACTAAGCGGCCCCGCCGCCAAGTCGCAGCGGGGTGGGCAGATTTGGTTTCGACCGCAGAGAATCTTGAAGGCTTGGTCTGAACCTACATAATCATAAACGAGATTGGCATTACTGAAGGCGAGTGTGGAAATTATTGTTTTGATTCAATAGTATAAAGCATCGCATTGACTCCTATCTAGATTAATGCTCAATTTTTATCATGGACGTGACACATGTATTTATAGACACCTCAGTGTACCTGAAGTTTTATACTTTCAGTAACGCGGACATTGAGGAACTTAAGAAGATTTCGGCGTTGATTAAAGCAGGCAAACTTAAGCTTTATGTGCCCACTCTCGTAGTTGACGAGTTTTATCGAAATCGGGAATCCCGATTGAAGCACGCCATGCAGCAGTTTAAAGGTTCGGGACCTTCAAATTCTGTGCCGCGTTTCATCCATGGTTATGATCAGTATAAAGAGTTCAAAGAATTAACAAAGAAATGGAATGAGTTAAGAGACAGACTGGCGGATGAAGCCGAAAAGGCTGCGCTGGACCGGGCTTTTCCTGCGGACAAATTGTTCGAACAGATAGTTCAAGTGGCAACCTCGATTGAACCAAGCGACGATGTGATTGAGAAGGCCGAAAGGCGAAGGGTGCTAGGGAACCCCCCTGGCAAGAAGGATAGCTTGGGGGACCAGCTTAACTGGGAAATGTTGCTGGATGCAGTGCCAGACGGCGAAACCCTATTCGTTGTCGTCGATGATAAAGACTACGCCTCACTACTAAGAGCGGATCGCCCTCGTGATGTTTTGGCAATGGAATGGGAAAAAAGAAAAGGCGGCGGAACGCTTACCTTGTTCTCCGAGTTGAAGCCATTTTTGGCCGCGAAGTTTCCCGACATTAAGTTGGCAGCGGATGTCGAAAAAAGCGTCGCAATTGATGGACTGCTTTATAGTGGTACTTTCGCGCAAACCCATGAAGCCATTCGTAAAATAACCCCTATGCTGGAAGCGTTAGATAATGCCGATGCCGTCCGATTGATCGATGCGGGTCTCAACAATACTCAAATATGCTGGATCGCTTCTGACGCAGACGTAAACGCTTTCTTTCTAGAACTAAGAAAACGGTTCGAGCCTCATTTGGACAATGAATTACTGGAGCGTTTAGACGAGAAGTATTTTCCTGAAGAGTGTAGTGAATTGGACGATGTTCCATTTTAAAGTAACACTTCTAAAACGATATCTTGCCCAAAAAAAACGGGGCCTCTCAGCCCCGTTCTCTTAACTCCAAACCAAACTCTCAGACCTTATTGATCCAAGAAGCTCCGCATCTTCCTTGACCGGGACGGGTGCTTCAGCTTCCTGAGCGCCTTGGCCTCGATCTGGCGGATACGTTCGCGGGTCACGCTGAACTGTTGGCCCACTTCTTCCAGCGTATGGTCGGTGTTCATGCCGATGCCAAAGCGCATGCGCAGCACGCGTTCTTCACGCGGGGTGAGGGAGGCGAGCACGCGGGTGACGGTTTCTTTCAGGTTTTGCTGAATGGCGGCATCCACGGGGATGACGGCATTTTTATCCTCAATGAAATCACCCAGATGTGAATCTTCCTCATCGCCAATCGGCGTTTCAAGGGAGATCGGCTCCTTGGCGATTTTCATCACCTTGCGCACCTTTTCCAGCGGCATGGACAGGCGCTCTGCCATTTCCTCTGGGGTCGGTTCGCGGCCTGTTTCGTGCAGGAACTGGCGGCTGCACCGCACCAGCTTATTGATCGTTTCGATCATATGCACGGGGATGCGGATGGTGCGCGCCTGATCCGCGATGGAGCGCGTGATCGCCTGACGGATCCACCAGGTGGCATAGGTCGAGAATTTATAGCCACGGCGATATTCAAATTTATCAACCGCCTTCATCAGGCCGATATTGCCTTCCTGAATAAGGTCGAGGAATTGCAGGCCGCGATTGGTGTATTTTTTGGCGATGGAAATGACGAGGCGCAAATTGGCCTCCACCATTTCCTTTTTCGCGATGCGGGCTTCGCGCTCTGCCTTTTGCACCATGTTCACAATGCGGCGGAATTCGGTGAGGGACATGCCACTTGCTTGCGCAATATCGGCAATTTCGGTGCGAATCCGCTCTACCGCGTCGCCTTCTGCTTCGGCAAAGGCGGCCCATTTCTTGTCGATGCCGCGCACGGTTTCCAGCCAGTTTTCATCCAGCTCCCGTCCCATATAGCTATCGAGGAAGGATTTGCGGTTGACCTTATGGCGCTCCGCCAGACGCAGCATCTGCCCGCCCAGCGCAGTGAGGCGGCGGTTATAGCTGTACAGCTGATCAACCAGATATTCGATCTTGCTGTTATGGAACTGAACGCTTTCTACTTCGGCGGTCAGCTCCTCGCGAAGCTTGTGATATTTCTTTTCTTCGGATGCCGAAAAATCCTGCGCGTTGGACAAAGCGACCATGCGCGCATTCTGAATCTTGCCGAATTTTTTGTAGATGGAGGTGATGCGGGCAAAGCGTTCCAACGCTTCGGGCTTCAACGTTTCTTCCATCTGGGCAAGGGATAGGGTGTTATCCTCATCCTCTTCCTCGGCCTGCGCCTTCATCCGGCGTTCGATCAGGCCGTCTTCATCTTCTTCACCGGCGGCGTCTTCGGCAACATCATCGTCTTCCTTGAAAGACGGGCCAGCCGTTTTTTCAGAGATTTCGCCATCGGCGCCTTCTTCTTCCTCATCGGTCAGCGCCTCTGGGGCGGGGCCTTTGGACAGCATGGCTTCCAGATCGAGGATTTCGCGCAGCTGCATCGTGCCTTCGTTCAGCGCGCTGGACCAATCGATGATCGCGTTAAAGGTGATCGGGCTTTCACACAGGCCCAAAATCATCGTGTCGCGGCCCGCCTCAATGCGCTTGGCAATGGCAATTTCGCCTTCGCGGGACAAAAGCTCCACCGCGCCCATTTCACGCAAATACATGCGCACAGGGTCATCGGTGCGGTCGATGACTTCCTTTTTCTTTTCAACTTCGGGTGCGCCCATCGGGTCGGCGGCGTCAACCGCTTCGACATCGTCTTCGGCTTCCGCCTCTTCGCCATCATCGGTGGCTTCTTCATTTTCGACGATGTTGACGCCCATATCGTTGATTGCAGACATAACGTCTTCAATCTGTTCAGACGACATTTGATCCTGCGGTAAAGCTTCGTTCAGCTCATCATAGGTAATATATCCGCGCTTTTTGGCGCGGGCGAGCAGCTTCTTGATCGAGGCTTCGTTGAGATCGATCAAAGGCGCGTCGGCGCCGTCCTTGTCCATCGCGTCGGCAGTGTCAGTTTTGGCCATGTGACCCGATATACCCTTCTTCAATCCCCATCCCCGGCGCGTTCCGCCAGTGACGCGAGCTTCGCATCAGCCTCCCGACGGGCCTGTTGCAGGCGCATCTGTTCGGCAAATCTTGTGTCGTCCCAGTGTTCGGCGAGGCGAGCCGTGGCGGCTTCCAATGCAGCGTCCAATTCTGGACGGGCAGAAAGCACCTCGATCGCCATCCCCAAATCCCTCCGGGCGAGTTCGGCTTCCGACTGCCGCCGCGTGAAGGAAAAGGCAAGCCCATTCGCATCGATCAGCCGCGCGGCAAGTGCGCCGGAACCCTGATCTTCGCATATGGTGATCAATGCCTGAGAATCAAGCGTGCGATGTTCATACGCCGCGTTCAGGACAATGTTCCGCAACGCCGCTAAATCCTTATCGGCAATGGGAAGTCCGGCAATGGCCTCGGCATAGGGCTGGATCACCTCTGGGTGGAAGATCAACCCGCATAAAATGGCGCGGGCATAAACGGGTTCTACGCCCGTGCCGCTAATCTCACGCGTCGCGCCTGTGGGGGCGGGTTCAAATTGCGGCCCGCGCGCCCATTTGCCGCCGCGGGCTGTTGGGCGGGCAGGGGCCGGGCGGCCTGCAGAGGGGCCGGGGGCCGGTGGATTGCGATAGGCCTCATCAAATCGGCGGCGGAATTCCAGCTGATATTGGTCACGCACCCCGGCATCGGCAATCGTCTTGGCATGCTCATAGAGCCGCTGACGCAGGCCCGCGCGCGTTTCGGGGGTGGTGAGGGGGGCTGCATCGCGTTCATGCCGCCAGAGCCGCTCCACCAGCGGCTCAGGTGCGGCCAGCAGGGCGTCCATCGCCGCCTTGCCGCCCGATTTGATCAGATCATCCGGGTCTTTGCCTTCGGGCAGGGTGATAAATCCCAGCGATCGGTCTGGCGCAAGGCCCGGCAGCGCGCGGCCAATGGCGCGCACGGCGGCCTTTTGTCCGGCATTATCGCCATCAAAGCACAGGATCGGCGCGTCGGTCAGCCGCCAGAGCATGCCAATTTGCTGTTCGGTCAGGGCGGTTCCCAATGGGGCGACGGAGTCTTCAATACCAGCTTGGGCCAGCGCGATGACATCCATATAGCCTTCGACCACGATGACGCGGCCCGATTTGCGCGAGGCTGGGCTAGCGCGGTCGAGATGGTAGAGCGTGCGGCCTTTGTCGAACAAAGGCGTGTCAGGGGAATTGAGGTATTTTGGCTCCCCTTGGCCAAGGATGCGCCCGCCAAAGGCGATCACGCGGCCGCGTGCATCGCAAATGGGGATCATCAACCGACCGCGAAACCGGTCATAACTGTCCTTATCATCCACCTTGATCAGCAGGCCCGCCTCGATCAGCTTGTCTTCCCCAAAATGGGCCAGTGCGGTTTTCAGACGGGTTTTGCCGTCTGGCGCAAATCCTATCTTGTAGGATTTGACGGTCTTTTGGGTCAGCCCCCGCTGTTGGAGATAGGCACGCGCCGCATCCCCTTCGTGACCTTCCAACTGCGCCACAAACCATTCCGCTGCTGCCGTCATCACATCATAAAGCGAATTGGCCCGCTCCGTCTTTTCCCGCTCTCTCGGGTCTTGTGCCGGAACCTCCAGCCCCGCTGCATCCGCCAGTTCCTTCACCGCCTCCATAAATGGCAAACCGCGATGGTCGGTCATCCAGCGAATGGCATCGCCATGCGCGCTGCACCCAAAGCAATGGTAAAAGCCCTTCTCGTCATTGACGTAAAAGCTGGGCGTTTTCTCATTATGGAACGGGCAGCACCCGCGATACTCCCGCCCGGCCTTGGTGATCTTCACCGTCCGCGCGACAAGCGTCGACAATTGCGTCCGCGCGCGCAGTTCATCCAACCAAGCGGGCGACAGCGTCATTGGGCTTCACTCCCCTCCCGCTTGCGGGAGGGGCAGGGGGTGGGCAACCCAATCAGAACCGCTTCGATCGCCGCAATCACGCCCTCAAGATTGTCAAAGACCTGTTCGTTTGAAAATCTGACCACATGATATCCATTCTGCTCGAGATAAGCGTCCCGACGCGCGTCCATCCCTAACCGTCCGTCGTGAGAAATGCCATCCAACTCAACAACAAGGCGAGCAGATCTGCATAAAAAATCAACGAAATAAGGCCCAACCGGCATTTGCCGACTAAATTTGAACCCAGCCAAGCCGCTGCCCCGTAACACCGACCAGAGCCTTTGCTCGGCAGGCGTGGCTTGGTTTCGAAGAGATTTGGCGCGGGACGTGTTGCGCGACCGAAAAATGGGCGGTGTCATGGACTGCCCACCCCCGACCCCTCCCGCATGCGGGAGGGGAGAAAAGGCGCACCACCGATCAGCTAAGCGCCGCTTTGACCAGCGCACTGGCCTTTGACATGTCGAGGTTCGCGGCGTGGCGGTCTTTCAATGTGGCCATCACCCGGCCCATATCTTTGACGGTCTCAGCGCCCAGCTCTGCCTTGATCGCTTCAATCGCGGCGGAGGTTTCGGCATCGCTCATCTGTTGCGGCAGAAAGGCTTCGATAATCACGATTTCGGCCGCTTCGATATCGGCGAGTTCCTGACGGCCGCCCTTCACATAAAGATCAATCGATTCGCGGCGCTGCTTCACCATTTTCTGCATGACTTCGGTGACGAGCAGATCATCATCCGTCGGAGCCTTGCCGGTGCGTGCTTCAATGTCGCGGTTCTTAATCGCGGCTTGGATGAGCCTTATGGTCGCGGTTTTTGGCTTATCTCCGCCCTTCATGGCGGCTACCAGCGCGGCTGTAATATCGTCGCGAATCATGATCTTCTCTCGATTAAAAAGGAAAGAATGGCCCATAGCTGGGGAAAACCTTTTTTAATAGATTGACGCTCTGCCGCCCCGTCTCTAGCGGGAATGCCTTAGCGACATTGACGAAATTTATTTGAAGGAGCGCCCCTCATGGCCGACCCCACCAGCACGCGCGCGCCCAGCGGAGCGACAGGCGTTCTGGTTTTGGAGTCGGGTGAGGTCATCTGGGGCCGGGGCTTTGGCGCTGAGGGCGCGGCCGTTGGTGAAGTCTGCTTCAATACCGCCATGACGGGGTATCAAGAAGTGATGACGGACCCCAGCTATGCCGGGCAAATCATCAATTTCACCTTCCCCCATATCGGCAATGTCGGCACCAATGCCGAAGATATTGAAGCAACCAACCCGCATGCTCTGGGCTGCATCGTTCGGGAAGATGTGACCAACCCGTCAAATTTCCGCAACACGCAGGATTTTGTTCAGTGGATGACGGTCAATGGCCGGATCGGTATTTCAGGCATTGATACACGTGCTTTGACGCGCCTGATCCGTGTGAAGGGCGCGCCTAACGCTGTCATCGCGCATAATGCCAAGGGTCAGTTTGATATTGCCGCTCTGCTCGCGCAGGCAAAGGCTTGGCCCGGCCTTGAGGGCATGGACTTGGCCAAAACAGTCTCCACCACCCAAAGCTATGGCTGGTCCGACGGGCTTTGGACATTGAACCAAGGCTATGCCGCAAACAGCGCAAACCCAAATGGCCCGCGCGTGGTCGCGATTGATTATGGGATTAAGCGGAATATCTTGCGCAACCTGATTGATGCTGGCGCGCAGGTGACGGTCGTGCCTGCGACCGCAAGTTTTGAAGACATCATGGCGCACACCCCAGATGGCCTGTTCCTCTCTAACGGCCCGGGGGATCCAGCTGCGACGGGGGTTTATGCCGTGCCCGTCATCGGCCAATGGCTGGATACGAAGAAGCCGCTTTTCGGCATTTGCCTTGGTCATCAGATGCTGGGCTTGGCCGTCGGCGCAAAGACCGAAAAAATGCATCAGGGCCATCGTGGCGCAAACCACCCGGTTCAGCGTTTGAATGACGGTGCGGTTGAAATTACATGCATGAACCACGGCTTTGCTGTGGATGCAGACACGCTGCCCGGCAATGCGCGGGCAACGCATGTGTCGCTCTTCGATGGCTCCAATTGCGGCTTTGAGCTGATCGATCAGCCGGCCTTTAGCGTCCAATATCACCCAGAAGCGTCCCCCGGCCCGCAGGACAGCCATTATCTGTTCGAAAAATTTGTCGGGATGATGGGATCAAAATAATGCCGAAAAGAACCGACATCACCTCCATTCTTGTCATTGGCGCTGGCCCGATTGTTATCGGCCAGGCCTGCGAGTTCGATTATTCCGGAACTCAGGCGATCAAGGCACTGAAGGAAGAGGGCTATCGCATTGTCCTCGTCAATTCCAACCCAGCGACGATCATGACCGATCCGGAATTGGCGGACGCAACCTATATTGAGCCGATTACGCCCGAGATTGTGGCGAAGATCATTGAGAAAGAGCGGCCCGACGCGGTTTTGCCGACTATGGGCGGGCAGACGGCGCTGAATACGGCGCTTGCGCTGTTCCATGATGGCACGCTTGAAAAATTTGGCGTGACGATGATCGGCGCGGATGCCGAGGCAATCGATAAAGCGGAAGACCGGATCAAGTTCCGCAATGCGATGGACAAAATTGGTCTGGAATCCGCGCGCTCCGGCATTGCCCATACGCTGGAAGACGCGCTTGAGGTTTTGGAGCGTACGGGCCTTCCCTCCATCATCCGGCCTAGCTTCACCATGGGCGGGACGGGCGGGGGCATCGCCTATAATCGTGAAGAATTTATTCAGATTGTGACAGGCGGCCTCGATGCCTCTCCCACAACCGAAGTGCTGATCGAAGAGTCGCTCTTGGGGTGGAAGGAATATGAGATGGAGGTCGTCCGGGATCGGAACGACAATGCCATCATCATCTGCTCCATCGAAAATGTGGATCCGATGGGCGTCCACACAGGTGATTCCATCACGGTCGCGCCGGCGCTGACGCTGACCGACAAGGAATATCAGATTATGCGCAACGCATCGATTGCGGTGCTGCGTGAAATTGGTGTCGAAACGGGCGGATCGAATGTGCAGTTTGCGGTCAATCCAAAGGATGGCCGCCTGATTGTCATCGAAATGAACCCGCGCGTCTCCCGCTCGTCCGCCTTGGCCTCCAAGGCGACGGGCTTTCCAATTGCCAAGGTCGCCGCAAAGCTGGCGGTAGGTTACACTTTGGATGAGATTAGCAACGATATTACGGGGGCGACGCCCGCCTCTTTTGAACCGACAATCGATTATGTCGTGACGAAGATTCCGCGCTTTGCCTTTGAAAAATTCAAGGGCGCGGAGCCTATTTTGTCAACGGCGATGAAGTCTGTCGGCGAAGTCATGGCCATTGGCCGCAATATCCATGAATCGATGCAAAAGGCGCTGCGCGGTCTGGAAACGGGCCTGTCAGGCTTTAACTTTGTGGACGCGCTGAAAGGTGCATCGCGCGCGGATCTGGCGGCTGCTCTGTCGCGCGCCACTCCGGATCGGTTGCTGGTTGCGGCCCAAGCCCTGCGCGAAGGGATGACGGTTGCGGAAGTCCACGCAATTGCGAAATTTGACCCTTGGTTTTTGGAGCGGTTGGAAGAGATTGTGGCGGCTGAAAATCAGGTCGCGTCCAATGGCTTGCCTCAAGATGCCGAAGGCTTGCGTCAGTTAAAGGCGATGGGCTTTTCCGACAAAAGGCTGGCCTATCTCGCGCTGCAATCGGCGCATTTGCAAAGCGGCATGTCGCGCGCCATCGCGCAGGGATCAGGCATTATCCATGACGCGGTGAAGGCCATGACCGGGGGCGTGACGGAAAAAGAAGTGCGCGCTCTGCGCCATAAGCTTGGCGTGCGCCCTGTCTTCAAGCGCATTGATACCTGTGCTGCGGAATTTGAGGCGAAAACGCCCTACATGTACTCCACCTATGAAGCGCCGAGCTTTGGCACGCCCGAATGTGAGGCGCAGCCATCGGATCGCGAAAAGATTGTCATTCTCGGCGGTGGCCCGAACCGGATCGGGCAGGGGATTGAGTTTGACTATTGCTGCTGCCACGCCTGCTTTGCGCTGGATGAGGCCGGCTATGAAACGATCATGGTCAACTGCAACCCGGAAACGGTGTCGACCGATTATGACACGTCTGACCGGCTCTATTTTGAGCCTCTGACAGCGGAGGATGTGCTTGAAATCCTGCATGTCGAGCAAAAGCGCGGCAAGCTAAAGGGTGTTATCGTGCAATTTGGGGGGCAAACGCCGCTCAATCTTGCGCGTGCTTTGGAGGAGGCTGGGATCCCGATCTTGGGCACGTCGCCCGATGCCATTGATTTGGCGGAAGACCGGGAACGCTTTGCAGCACTTGTATCAAAGCTTGGCCTCAAACAGCCGGCAAATGGCATCGCCCGTAGCCGGGAAGAGGCCATCGCTGTTGCAGAGACCATTGGCTATCCGGTGCTGATGCGGCCCAGCTATGTGCTGGGTGGCCGGGCGATGGAAATTGTCGACACACAGGCGCAGCTGGAAAACTACATCCAGACGGCCGTGATTGTCTCCGGAGATTCCCCGGTTCTGATCGACAGCTATTTGCGCGACGCCATTGAGGTGGATGTGGATGCGATTGCCGATGGCGACGATGTGGTCGTCGCGGGCATTTTGCAGCATATTGAAGAAGCTGGCGTCCATTCCGGTGACAGTGCCTGCACCTTGCCACCCTATAGCTTGCCCGCGGATATTGTGCAGGAAATCCGCCGTCAGGCAGAAGCTTTGGCGCGCGCGCTCAGCGTCTGCGGGCTGATGAACATACAATTCGCGGTTAAGGATGGGGCGGTCTATCTGATCGAAGTTAACCCGCGCGCGAGCCGCACCGTGCCCTTTGTCGCGAAAGCCATTGGCGCGCCCATCGCCAAAATTGCCGCCCGCGTGATGGCGGGTGAAAAGCTGAAAGACCTGCCGACGATTGATCTGGATGTGGATTATATTGCGGTTAAGGAAGCTGTCTTCCCATTTGCGCGTTTCCCCGGTGTGGACCCGGCCTTGTCGCCGGAAATGAAGTCCACGGGCGAAGTCATGGGCATTGACCGTGATTTCGCGACCGCCTTTGCCAAGGCGCAGCTGGGGGCTGGTGTCCGTTTGCCGCAATCTGGCAAGTTATTTGTCTCCGTAAAGGATTCAGACAAGGCAACAATCGCAACAGCCGTTCGGCAGTCGCAATCCTTGGGGTTTAACGTCTGTGCAACCGACGGCACGGCAGATTATCTGGCCGGGCAGGGGATAGAGGTTGAACGGGTGAACAAAGTTGCCCAAGGCCGCCCGCATATTGTTGATAAGATTAAGGATGGAGAGATCGATCTGATCTTCAATACAACCGAAGGGTGGCAGAGCCTGAAAGACTCTGAAGATATTCGTCGGTCTGCCTTGATGGGCAAGGTTCCATATTTCACGACGGCAGCAGGTTCGGTCGCAGCTGCGCAGGCGATTTCCGCGCTTCGTGACACGAAACTTGAAGTCCGGCCACTCCAGTCTTATCATTTAAGAGTCGCACGATAAGACTTCCCCCTCAAAATGCTGTGCGGGCGGCCTAGAAATAGGGCGCCGAGCAGTCGTTTTGACGCTGATTGATAAAGGACGGGCCATATGGCTTCTGTAGAAAAAGTTCCCATGCTGGAAGAAGGATTCCGCAAGCTAGAAGCGGAACTCCAGCGGTTGAAAGAAGAGCGCCCTCTTATCGTGGACGCGATTGAAGAAGCGCGTGCGCATGGCGATCTGTCTGAAAATGCGGAATATCATGCAGCGAAGGAACGTCAGGGCCAGGTCGAAGCGAACATTGCGCATATTGACGATCAGCTTGCCCGTGCGCAGATTATCGATCCTAAGTCTTTGTCAGGCAATAAGGTGATGTTTGGGGCGACAGTGACGCTTCTGGACGAAGACGATAAGCAGATCCGCTACCAGATCGTCGGACAAGTTGAGGCCGATGCAAAGGCAGGGCGCATTTCGTATAACTCCCCGCTGGGTAAGGCCTTGATTGGCCGCAGCGTGGATGATGAAATTGAAGTGACCGTTCCGTCGGGCGACAAATATTATCAGGTCGCCAAGGTCGAATTCATCTGAACCTCCAAAACATTCCATCCGGATTTGCCGTGCGCATGATTGCGCTGAGCACGGCTGTCGCTTGGATGTTGCAAATTCTCTTTTTACCTTTGGATTCAATTGCGTTTTTGGGTGGTTTTGTTCCCGCACGCATGTCCCAAAATATCCCAGAGCTTGATTTTATCCCTGCATTTTTGACGCCCCTGACGGCGACATTTCTGCATGGGGATATTCTTCATCTGTCAATGAATCTGCTGACATTCTGGTTCTGCGGAAAAATTGTGGAGCGGTTCATCGGGACGTCAGGCCTGATCCTGCTCTATGTGGCCGGGGCCTATGCCTCAGCGGGCCTCCATTATCTGGTGAACATGCAGGATATGCAGCCGATGATCGGGGCCAGTGGCGCTATTTCAGCTGTTGTGGGTGCCTATGCGCTGTTGTTTAGCACCAGTGAGGCGCGGCAAATTGGTCCAATTCCGGCGGAATGGGTTCGGGCGCTTTGGCTGGCAGCCGGTTGGGTCGGCGTGCAATGGCTGATTGGCATCGCTGGCGCAGCGTCGGGTTATAACATCGCAATTGCCGCCCATATTGGCGGATTTTTTGCAGGCCTGTTGCTGGCTAAACCGCTTTTGCGTCGGCGCTTCTCTAAAGGCGCGGCCTAGCTGGCGACCTTTGCCAGCCCCCGCGACAATTGCAGCACTCCGTTGAGGCGCGAATTGGGATCATTCCACGCTCTCTGGATGCTCAGCTTCATGTCAGGCCGCAATTTCGCCGTTTCGCCCAAGCGGGCAACATAAGCGAGCAGCCCTTCAGGCTTGGGGAAGTTATCATTCCAGAAGGAGACGAGCGCGCCACGCGGGCCGGCGTCAATTTTTGCAATATGCGCGGCGCGTGCGTTCAGCTTCACCTCGATGAGCGTCAGCAGATTTTCGGTTTCTTCCGGAAGCGAGCCAAATCGATCGATCATTTCAGCGCCAAAGGCCTGAATTTCTGCCGCCGCCTGTAATTCATTCAATCGGCGATAAAGGCCCATGCGCAAATCAAGGTCAGGGACATAGGTTTCTGGAATGAGCACGGGTGCATCGACGGTAATTTGCGGCGAAAGGTCACGCAGACGCTCTTGCCGTAATCCGCCTGCCTTTGCCTCCATAATCGCTTCTTCCAGCATGGACTGGTAAAGCTCAAAGCCCACTTCGCGGATATGGCCTGATTGTTCATCGCCCAACAAATTGCCCGCACCGCGAATATCGAGATCATGGCTGGCCAGCTGGAATCCAGCGCCGAGACTATCCAGATCAGACAGAACTTTCAGGCGCTTTTCCGCTGTATCGGTCAACAGGCGGTTGGGCGCAGTCGTTAGATAGGCGTAAGCCCGTGTTTTGGATCGTCCGACACGCCCGCGCAGCTGATACAGCTGGGCAAGGCCAAAGCGATCGGCGCGATGGATGATCAGCGTGTTTGCGCTTGGGATATCCAGCCCGCTTTCGATAATCGTGGTTGATACCAGAACATCATATTTCTTGTCGTAAAAGGCCGACATGCGGTCTTCGACATCGCCGGGCGCCATTTGGCCATGCGCGACGACATATTTCACCTCTGGCACCTCGGCGCGCAGAAATTCCTCAATGTCCGGCAAGTCCGAAATCCGGGGCGTGACGAAGAAGCTCTGCCCGCCGCGATAATGCTCCCGAAGCAAGGCTTCGCGCATCACGATCTTGTCCCAAGGCATCACATAAGTGCGCACCGCCAGCCGATCGACGGGCGGTGTTTGAATGACCGAGAGTTCGCGCAGGCCCGACATCGCCATTTGCAGCGTGCGTGGGATTGGCGTTGCGGTGAGTGTCAGGACATGGACATCGGCCTTTAAGGTCTTGAGCCGCTCCTTATGGACAACGCCGAAACGCTGTTCTTCATCCACAATGACAAGGCCAACCCTCTTAAATTCTAGTCCCTTTGACAAAAGGGCATGGGTGCCAATGACAATGTCGATACTGCCATCGGCCAGACCTTCGCGTGTCGTCTTGGCCTCTGCCGCCCCAACGAGGCGGGATAATCTGCCAATTTGCAGGGGGAAGCCCTGAAAACGGTCCACAAAATTCTGGTAATGCTGCCGGGCCAGCAATGTGGTTGGGCAGATTAGCGCCACCTGAAAACCGGACATGGCGGCAATAAACGCCGCCCGCAGCGCAACTTCTGTTTTGCCAAACCCAACATCGCCCACGACGAGGCGATCCATTGGTTTTCCGGCGGAGAGATCCTCAACCACATCGCTAATGGCCCGATCCTGATCATCGGTTTCCTGATAGGGAAAGCGATTGACGAAGGCGGCATAGGCGCCGGGATCGACCTCAGCAATTTCGCCGGGACGCAGGGCGCGCAGGGCGGCTGTGGCGATGAGTTCGCCTGCAATTTCCCGGATACGCTCTTTCATCCGGGACTTGCGGCGTTGCCAGGCTTCCCCGCCCAAGCGGTCGAGGGCCACACCCTCACTCTCGCTGCCATAGCGGGAGAGGACGTCGATATTCTCGACGGGGACGTAAAGTTTGTCCCCGCCGGCATAGCTCAGCGCCACGCAATCATGCGGCGCCCGAGATACGGGAATCTGCATCAGCCCTTCATAGCGGCCGATGCCATGTTCTGCGTGCACGACCAGATCACCGGGGGACAGGGTCGCCAACTCTGCCATGAAGGCATCGGCAGATTTTTTGCGCTTGGCCCGCCGGACAAGGCGGTCGCCCAAGACATCCTGCTCGGTCAGCAAAGCCAGTGTGGGCGTTGTAAAGCCGTGATCGAGCGGAACGACGACAAGGGCGATCCGGACTTCGTCGTCTCGATCCCGCGGCGCGCCAATGAAACCTTGCGCTTCCTGCCAGCTGTCCAGCTGAACGGCACGTTCCATGCCATGATCCGCCAAAAGGCCGGTGAGCCGCTCTCGCGATCCGCGTGTATAGCAGGCGAGCACCATGCCCTTTCCAACATGAGCCAAGCCCGCGGCATGGCCCGCAAGCGCGTCATAGACATTATCGCCCTTGGTGCGCTCCGGCGCAAAATCGCGCGGGCCGTCTAGGCCAAAATCGATGACAGTGTCTGTCTCCGGCTCATGGAATGGCGTCGCAAGATGGATGGCCTTTTCTGAAAGCGCGGCATCCCATTGCGTGCGGGTCAAGTATAAGGCGTCGGGCGCAAGGGGGCGATAGCTGCCCGGCTCAGCAGATTGGGCGCGCTCGCGGTTGCTGAAATAATCGGCAATGGCTTCGAAGCGCCCCAAAATAGCGCCATCGACGCCATAATCGCGCACGATCAGCGGGTCTGGGCCAAGATGGTCAAATAAGGTGACCAGCTTATCCTCGATCAGCGGCAGCCAATGATCCATCCCGGCAAGGCGACGGCCTTCGGAGACAGCCTGATAGAGCGGGTCGCCGGTTGCCGTTGCGCCGAACAGGTCGCGATAGCGGGTGCGGAACCGCTTAATCCCGTCTTCATCGAGCAAGGCTTCGGAGGCAGGAAGGAGGGTGAAGCCTTCGTCCACCCGGCCAATTGTGCGCTGATCGGCTGGATCAAAAGCACGGACGCTTTCAATCTCATCTCCAAAAAAGTCGAGACGCAGGGCGTGCTGCAGGCCAGACGGGTAGAGATCAACCAACCCGCCGCGCACCGCAAATTCGCCGGCATCGGCAACAGTGTCGGTGCGGACATAGCCATTGGCCTGCAACAATTCCGCCAGTCGATCTCGGTCAATCCGCGCGCCGGGTGCCAGATGGGCGGTCAGTTGGCGGATACGAAAGGGCGTCAAAACGCGCTGTGCCGCTGCATTAGCGGTTGTCAGAACCAGCTGAACCTTATCGCTGCGGTGTTGCAGCGCCGCCAGTGTCGCCAGCCGTTCCGATGTCACTCGCAGGGATGGTGACGCTCGATCATAGGGCAGGCAGTCCCAAGCGGGAAAGGTCAGAACCTCAATTTCTGGCGCAAACCAAGTGGCGGCATCTGCCAAGGCGCGCATCGACAGTTCGTCGGGCGCGATAAACACGGCCCGGCCCTGCGTTGCGCGGGCAAGATCGGTCATCAGCCAAGGTAGAAACCCAGTTGGCGCCCCCGCGAGTGTCAGGGGGGACGTGGACTTTAAGATGCGGGAAAGGGCGATCACTCTGGTATCCGAATAAAGTCCAGCTTTTGAAAGCGATCCATCATCGCGCCTTGCCAGCGTTCAGGAACGGGGATGGTCTGCATGGCCCAGCCAATGATATCGACATCCTGTTCTTCCAACAGGGCTTCAAACCAATCCATTTCGGCCGCCGCCCAATGGGCAGATTGCGCTTCGAAAAAGCCGCCAACCATATAGTCAGCCTCCCGCGTGCCACGGTGCCAGGCACGGAATTTTAGTCGCTTTAATCGAACTTCGTCTGTCATGGGGTCAACGCCAATTGGCCGACAGGCATTGTGACGTGCCCGCAAGCTAGGTTAAGAGCGTGCGGGATAGCCATGCGACCAGAACTTCTCAACCCGATCTTTGCCGAAGTAACGGCACTCAAAGGTATAGGGCCGCAATTGGCGCGGCCGCTGGAGCGGCTTGGCTTAGCAAAACTGGTCGATATCCTGTTCCATTTGCCAGTTGGATATGTGGACCGTCTGCGCATCGACACGCTGGACGCGGCCTATGCCGGGCAGGTGGTGACGGTGGAGGTCACGCCGCAGGATTATCGGGCGAGCGCGGGCAGGGGCCCTTTGCGCGTCTGGGCGCAGGATAAAGCGGGCAATATGCTTGCCCTCATCTATTTCGGCGGAAATCCAGGCTGGGCGAAAAAGCAGCTGCCGCTTGGCGAAGCGCGCCTGATTTCGGGGAAGCTGGAAAGCTATGGGCAGGATTTGCAGATCGTCCATCCCGATTATGTCCTAAAGCCTGAAGAGGCAGACGACCTGCCGGAACGCGAACCCGTTTATCCACTCTCCGATGGCCTAACGGGTCGGCGGCTGCACCAATTGGTTGCGCAAGCCTTAGACCGCGCGCCTGACCTGCCCGAATGGATTGAGCCGTCTCTCTTCGCGCAAAAGGGTTGGAAAGGCTGGAAAGAAGCGCTCTTGGCGATTCATCAGGATCCGTCCGATGCCTTGGCGCGAGAACGGCTTGCCTATGATGAGGTTTTTGCCAATCAGCTTGCGCTGATGCTCGTTCGCGCCTCGTCGCGTCGGCGGCGAGGGCGTCCTTTGTCCGGCGATGGCCGGCTTCGTGCGATGCTGAACCTGCCCTATGCGCTCACAGGCGCGCAGCGCCGGACGATTGCGGAAATAGAAGGCGATCTGGTTCAATCTATCCCCATGGTGCGGCTGCTTCAGGGTGATGTTGGAGCTGGCAAGACGATGGTGGCGCTCCACGCGATGCTGTGTGCTGTTGAAGCAGGGGCGCAGGCGGCGATGCTTGCACCGACGGAGATTTTGGCGCGCCAGCATTTTGAGACACTTCAGCGCCAATTGGCGGGACTTCCGATCAATCTTGCGATCCTGACCGGCCGAGATAAGGGCCGCGCGCGCGAAGCCACCCTCATGGGGCTTGCCGATGGCAGCATTGATATATTGGTTGGCACGCACGCGATCTTTCAAGAGGCGGTCAGCTATAAAAAACTAGGTCTGGCGGTGATTGATGAGCAGCACCGTTTCGGCGTTGCGCAGCGGTTGTTGTTGACCCAAAAGGCAGAGGTTCCGCCGCATCTTTTGGTGATGACGGCGACCCCCATTCCGCGCACGTTGACGCTCTCCAACTATGGCGAGATGGATGTGAGTCGATTGGATGAAATGCCCCCCGGTCGGCAACCCATCGACACCCGTGTGATGTCGGTTGAGCGGATGGAGGAAGTGATTGAGGGCCTGTCCCGCCATATTGGAAGAGGCGGGCAAGCCTATTGGGTCTGCCCGTTGGTTGAGGAAAATGAGGAGAGTGACCGCGCGGCGGCTGAAGCCCGGTTCGATATTCTCAAGCTGCGCTTTCCGGGTAAAATCGGTCTGGTTCATGGCCGGATGAAGGGGCCGGAAAAAGATGCCGTCATGGCAGCCTTTGCCAGTGGGGCCTTATCCGTTCTGGTCGCCACCACCGTGATTGAGGTGGGTGTAGATGTGCCCAATTCCACTCTGATGATCATTGAAGAGGCAGAGCGGTTTGGCCTTGCCCAATTGCACCAATTGCGCGGCCGTGTGGGTCGGGGGGATCAGAAATCCATTTGCCTGCTGCTGCGCGGATCGAGCCTGAGTGAAACGGCGCGCGCGCGCCTGGCCCTGATGCGGGAAACCAATGATGGGTTTCGGATTGCGGAGGAAGATTTGCGGCTGCGCGGTGCAGGGGAAATTTTGGGAACGCGCCAATCCGGGGAAGCGGGCTTTCGCCTTGCAACGCCAGAGCAGGTTCACGGCCTGATCGCCGCAGCGACGGATGATGCGCGCTTGCTAGTGGATCGGGATGGCGGGCTGGCCAGCGCACGCGGGCAGGCCGCACGGATCGCGCTCTATTTATTTGAACGCGATGCCGCCGTTGCCTTGATTAAGGCGGGTTAGGCTTAGCCTGCCACCAGCAAGCCGTGGCGCTTTTTACCAAGGCTGATCTTCACTTCACCCCTGACGGCAATGCTCATGTCGGCAGCCGTGATGACCACGTCATCTGCCTTGACTGCGCCTTCCGCGAGCTTGCGCTTGCCTTCGCCGCGGGACGCGACAAATCCCAGCTCAACCAGTGCATCGAGAATGTCGATGCTGCCGTTCACGGTGAGGCGCGGGAGGTCGGTTCCGGCTGCGCCCTCTTCAAAGGTTTTGCGGGCGGTTTCGGCGGCTGTCTCGGCTGCGGCTTTTCCCCGGCATAATTCCGTTGCGGCATTGGCGAGCGCGATTTTGGCGGAGTTAATCTCGCTGCCTTCCAAGGCTTCGTAGCGCGCAATCTCCTCCAGCGGCAGATCGGTGAAGAGGCGCATGAAGCGGCCAACATCGCGGTCGTCCGTATTCCGCCAGAATTGCCAATAGTCATAATGGGACAGCTGGTCTTCATGCAGCCAGATAGCGCCGGAGACGGACTTGCCCATCTTCTGACCGTCGGATCGTGTGATCAGCGGCGTCGTGACGCCATAAAGCTCTGCTGAATCGACCCGGCGTGAAAGTTCAATACCGTTGATGATATTGCCCCATTGGTCAGACCCGCCCATTTGGAGTCGACAGCCCGTGCGGCGCGACAGCTCCATAAAGTCATAGGCCTGAAGGATCATATAGTTGAATTCGAGGAAGGTGAGCGGCTGCTCTCGATCAAGGCGCAGCTTGACCGAATCAAACGTCAACATGCGGTTGATCGTGAAATGGCGGCCAACGTCGCGCAGCAATTCGATATAGCCCAGCTTATCGAGCCAATCTGCGTTATTGACCATGATGGCATCGGTCGGGCCGTCGCCAAAGGTCAGGAAGCGCTCAAAAATCCGGCGAATGGAGGCGATATTGCCATTGATTCCATCGGTATCGAGCATCTTGCGGACTTCATCCTTGCCCGATGGATCCCCCACTTTGGTCGTCCCACCGCCGAGCAGCACAATCGGCTTATGCCCGGCCTGCTGCAGGCGACGCAGCAGCATGACTGACACAAGATTACCGACATGAAGCGAGGGGGCTGTTGCATCAAAGCCTACATAGCCCGGCACAATGGCGTCAGACGCCAGCTTATCGAGCGCGTCGGCGTCCGTAATCTGGTGGATATAGCCGCGATCGGCGAGGGTGCGGAGCAGGTCTGATTGATAATGTGTCATGTCGGTCTCTTACTGTGCCGCGCGCTTAGCAGGCGATGCGCGGAATGAAAATGGCTGGAATGCCTCCTGACAAAGCTCCGCTTGCCAATTGAGGCCCGGCCCGCCAATCCTAGGGTTATGTTAGACGTTCACGCCGATCTTCATCCCCATCCATCGATGCCCTGCGCGGTGCTCCATGCAATTAGGGTCGGGGTGCGCGTGGATGGGCAGACCCTCCACCTAGACTATCAGATGATGGGGAAGGGCGACGCCTTGGCGATCCCGCACGCGCAAGAGCCTGCGCGCACCGACAATTTGTGGCAGAAAACCTGCTGCGAAGTGTTTTTGAAGGCGGCGGGCCAAACGGGGTATTTTGAGGTGAATCTGTCTCCCTCAACGCGATGGGCCTGTTATCATTTCTCCAGCTTTCGAGAGGGGATGGCAGATGCCACGATTGGCGCTGCGCCGGTGATCAAAACTGTGGCGGATGCGGCGGGCCTTCGGCTGCAGGCTGAAATTAATCTGTCGATGCTGCCGCCAGATTTTGCCAATTCTGCCCTCACCCTCGCTTTGTCTTGTGTGGTGGAGGGGCGGGATGGGTCCAAATCTTTCTGGGCGCTCAATCATCCACCGGAAAAACCCGATTTTCATCATGATGATTGCTTTCAGCTGCAGATCGGGGCAGCGCTGCGTTCATGAAGTTCGGGATAGATCGCCTGATAGCTGATGCCGCGCTCCGTCAGGAGCTTGCCGGTCGTCGTGTCGCGTTGCTGGCGCACCCAGCCTCTGTCACTGAAGATTTGACGCATAGCCTTGATGCGCTGGCTCAATGCCCAGAAATCCGGCTGTCGGCGGCCTTTGGCCCCCAACATGGCCTGCGCGGCGATAAGCAGGACAATATGGTGGAATCGCCCGATTTCATTGATCCCAAACTCGGCATCCCGATCTTCAGCCTCTATGGAGAGGTGCGCAGCCCCACGCCCGAGATGATGGATAGCTTTGATGTGATCCTCATTGATTTGCAGGATCTTGGCTGCCGGATTTACACCTTCATCACAACGCTGCGCTACATTTTGGAAGCCGCGGCTAAGACGGGCAAATCCGTTTGGGTTTTGGATCGGCCAAATCCCGCAGGCCGCCCCGTTGAAGGGCTAACACTGCGCGCGGGTTGGGAAAGCTTTGTTGGGGCAGGGGCAATCCCCATGCGCCATGGCCTGACCATGGGGGAGCTTGGCCTGTGGTTTATCGACACGCTGAAGCTGAATGTGGATTACCGCATCGTGGAGATGGATGGCTATGACCCCAATGTTGGCCCCGGCTTTGGCTGGCCCATGGGGGATCGGGTCTGGATAAACCCCAGTCCCAATGCCGCCAATGTGAACATGGCGCGCGCTTATGCCGGCACCGTCATGGTCGAAGGCGCGACCTTATCAGAAGGTCGGGGCACGACACGCCCGCTCGAACTTTTCGGCGCGCCTGATATTGATGCCCGCGCTGTCATTGAGAACATGACAGCCATGGCGCCGGATTGGCTGGCCGGGTGCATTTTGCGCGATTGTTGGTTTGAACCGACCTTCCACAAGCATGTGGGCACCTTATGCAATGGCATCCACATTCATGCCGAAGGCCCGTCTTACGATCATGCGGCTTTCAAACCCTGGCGGATTCAGGCGCTCGCTTTCAAGGCGATCCGCCTGCTGTATCCGGACTATCCGATCTGGCGCGGCACAGATTTTAAGTATGAATACACCAAAGACATCCTCGCTATTGATGTGATCAATGGTGGGCCACTGCTGCGGGAATGGGTGGATGACCGCGCCGCATTGCCGGGTGATTTGGATGCGTTGACGCTGCCAGATGAAGCCGCTTGGGTAGAGGAACGGCGGGCGTTCCTGCGCTATTAGGGCTTAATGCTTGCGCGTTAATTCCCGCATGGCGTCGTCCAGCCCGTCGAGCGTCAGCGGGTACATACGATCATTCATCAATTCGCGAATAATTTTCGTCGATTGCGAATAGCCCCAATGCGCCTCTGGCGTTGGATTGAGCCAGACTGTCGCGGGGTAGGTATTGGCCACCCGTTGCATCCAGGCCGCGCCCGATTCTTCGTTGAAATGCTCAACCGAACCGCCCGGATGGGTGATTTCATAGGGGCTCATCGCCGCATCACCGACGAACACGACTTTATAATCATGCGGGAATTTATGAAGTACATCCCAAGTCGGCGTCCGCTCTGAAAAGCGACGGCGGTTGTCCTTCCACAGGCCTTCATAGAGGCAATTGTGGAAATAGTAGAATTCCAGATTCTTAAATTCTGTCGTCGCGGCGCTGAACAATTCTTCGACCAACTTCACAAAGGGATCCATAGACCCCCCGACATCGAG